>Ga0310837_100029_pt1 | contig 266902 bp, 236 predicted proteins | sample SM_ome_5_FD_201315 | JGI IMG/M metagenome (GOLD analysis project Ga0310837, IMG submission 201315) | Sorghum-adapted microbial communities enriched on stacked mutant (SM) sorghum from Joint BioEnergy Institute, Emeryville, California... ...
TTTCCGGAATGATTCGATTTTTTGGACGCATGAAGAAAACCCCTGTTTTGTTTATGAATGAAATCGTCTCTGATTTTTTCGACAAACAGGGGTAAAACACCTTCGTTGTATGGTTATTCCGTCGTAGAAAAAAAAAGGCCAACCGGATTGGCCGGTTGACCCGATCAAGAACGTCATGCCCTCATGGCGCCGAAAGTCTGCCCGATGCCGGGCTTATTCCGGATTGCCCCGAAGGCTTTTGCTTTAGTAGCCTTTGCTGCGGCTTGAACGGCTTTTGCTGCTGAAATCTTTGCTTTGGCTCGAGCGGCTTTTGCTTTTGTGGCTTTTGCTGATGTGGTCCTTGCGATGGCTCGAATGGCTTTGGCTTTTGTGGTCTTTGCGGTCACTCAAATGGCTTTTGCTTTTGCTGTCTTTGCGGTAACTCGTGTGGCTTTTGCTGATGTGGTCTTTGCGGTAACTTGTGTGGCTTTTGCTGATATGGTCTTTGCGGAGTCTAGAGTGACTTTTGCTTTTGTGATCCTTGCTGAGGCTCGTGTGGCTTTTGCTTTTGTGGTCCTTGCTGCGGCTCGAGTGGCTTTTGCTTTTGTGGTCTTTGCTGAGGCTCGTGTGGCTTTTGCTTTTGTGGTCCTTGCTGAGGCTCGTGTGGCTTTTGCCGCTGTGATCTTTGCCTTTGCTCGAACGGTCTTTTGAACCGTCGGCTTCCCAAGCAAATACGCCCCAAGTTTGGTTTTCCAAATCTTTTCACCAGCGCCAACCGGCCGCAAAAAAGGCGTCTATTCCCCGGTTTCAAGCGGATTTGAGCAAAAACAACCGCGGCTGTGCGTCTTTATTGGAAAAAATCCAACCGAATGCGCCGTTCAGGAGCCTGAAGCCGGCCTATGTTGGATATATCCAGTCATTTGGCCCGCAGAAGCCGAATCCGCACGGCTCACGGGCCATTTCACTGGAGAAAATCCAACATACGGTCCGGAAATGCGCAAAAGGAGCCGGTACCCTGCACAAAATCCAATTTAGCCGCTCGGGGCGATGAGGTACTGGACGGACTACAAAAAAAAATCGGACCCTAAGGTCCGATTAAAGAAATCAAGCGTTTTTGGGTTAAGCTCCTTACGAAGGCTGCCGGCTTCCCCGCTCCAGCAGTTCCCGGACCACGACGCTGACCATGATCAGTCCGGCCACCGGCGGAACGAACGAGTTGCTGGCGGGAGGCTGCTGGGCTTTGCGAATCTCCTTCGGCGCCGTATCCGGAACGATGCGCTGAGTCACGTCCTGGCGCGGCTTGAGCGGCTCTTCCGTGGAAAAGACGACTTTAACCCCTTTTTTGATCCCCTCTTTGCGGAGCTTTTGCCGGATGACGCGGGCGATCGGGTCGACGGACGTTTTCGAGATGTCCGCAACCTGAAACCGGGTCGGGTCCATCTTGTTCGCCGCGCCCATGCTCGAAATGATCGGAATGTTGCGCTCCAGGCACGTTTTGATCAAGTGGATCTTGTACGAGATCGTATCGGAAGCGTCGAGAACGTAATCCAGCGGATATTTGAACAGTTCTTCGTACGTTTCCTCCGTATAAAACATGCGAAGCGCGATCGCGTCGCAATCCGGATTGATCAGCTTGATGCGCTCGCGCATCAGCTCCGCCTTCGGCTGTCCGATCGTCGTCGTGAGCGCGTGGATTTGCCGGTTGATGTTCGTAATGTCGACGACATCCTTGTCGATCATGACGATGCGGCCGATGCCCGTACGGGCAAGCGCCTCGGCCGCGATCGAGCCGACGCCGCCGATGCCGAGCACGGCTACGGTGCTTCCCTTCAAGATTTCCAGGCCTTCGGGCCCGATGGCGAGCTCGGTTCTGGAGAACTGATGCAGCATGGAATGTTCCGCTCCTTTGCTTTAATGGGCGCCTGCCGCCACTTCGCCCTCCCGCTTATCCTTGCGGCTGCGCTTCTTCGGCCGCCTGGGCGGCTGCCGGCGCTGCGGCTTTGGCCTGCGCGGCCAGCGCTTTGGCCGACAGTCGGATGTGAAGATCTTCAAGCTGCCGCGGCTCCACGGCCGACGGCGCGTCGGTCAGCAAGTCGGTCGCGCTTGCCGTCTTCGGGAACGCGATCGTTTCCCGCAGATTGGTGCGGCCGGCCAGCAGCATGACGAGACGGTCGAGTCCGAACGCGATGCCGCCGTGCGGAGGCGTGCCGTATTCGAACGCGTCGAGGAAGAAGCCGAACTTCTCTTTCGCTTCCTCCATCGTGAAGCCGAGCGCCGCAAACATTTTCTCCTGCACGTCGCGGCGGTAAATCCGCATCGAACCGCCGCCGACTTCATAGCCGTTAAGCACCAAGTCGTAGGCTTGCGCGCGGATTGCGCCGGGGTTGGTATCGAACAGTTCCAAATCCTCGTCGCGCGGACGGGTGAACGGATGGTGTTCGGCGACCCAGCGTTTCTCCTCTTCGTCCCAGCCGAGAAGCGGGAAGTCGACGACCCACAGGAACTTGTACTGGCTGTTGTCGATCAGGCCGAGATCGCGGCCGACTTTCAGGCGCAGGTTGCCCATGACGTCGGCGGCAACCTTCAGCTTGTCGGCGGAGAAGCAGAGCAGGTCGCCTTCCTCGACGTTCAGCCGTTCGGTCAGGGCGGAGATCTCTTCCGGCTTGAAGAACTTGACGATCGGCCCTTTCCATTCGCCGTCCTTCACGGTGATCCAGGCGATGCCTTTGCCGCCGTAGCGCGCAGCGAACGGCTGCAGGTCATCAAGCTCCTTGCGGCTCCAGCTTGCGCAGCCTTTGGCGTTCAGCGCCTTGACGACGCCGCCGGAAGCGGCAACCGAGGCGAACACTTTGACGTCGCTGTCTTTGACGATGTCCGTGACGTCTTCGATTTCCAAGCCGAAGCGAAGGTCCGGTTTGTCGGAACCGTATTTATGAATCGCGTCGTGATAGGTCAGCCTTTGAAACGGGGTCGGGATTTCGACGCCGATCGTTTCGCGGAACAGCTTGGCCATCAGTTCTTCCATCATGGTCAGAAGCTGGTCTTGCGAAAGAAACGACGTTTCGATGTCGACCTGCGTAAACTCGGGCTGACGGTCCGCGCGCAAATCTTCGTCGCGGAAGCAGCGCGCTACTTGATAGTAGCGCTCCACGCCGCCGATCATCAGCAATTGCTTAAACAACTGCGGCGATTGCGGCAGCGCGAAAAACTCGCCCGGATGCACCCGGCTCGGCACCAGATAGTCGCGCGCGCCTTCCGGCGTGCTTTTCGTCAAAATCGGCGTCTCGACCTCGAGGAACCCTTTCTCGTCGAGAAAATCGCGGAACACCTTCGTCGCCTTCGAACGGAGCTGCAGCGTCCGGTACATTTCCGGGCGGCGCAGGTCGAGATAGCGGTACTTCAGGCGCAGCGATTCGTCCACTTCCACGCCGTCTTCGATCGGAAACGGCGGCGTTTTGGCGGCATTGACGATTTCGACTTCGTGCACCTGCACTTCGATTTCGCCGGTGGCCAGGTTCGGGTTGAACGTTTCCGGATCGCGATGGACGACTTTGCCTTTTACAGCAAGCACGTATTCGTTGCGGGCGCGGCTGGCGATGCTCAGCGCTTCGCCGGAAAACTCCGGATTGAACACGATTTGCACGATGCCGCTGCGGTCGCGCAGGTCGATGAACAGGATGCCTCCGAAATCGCGCCAGCCTTGAACCCAGCCGTTCAGCACGACGGTTTCGCCGACGTGGCTTTTGGTTAACGTTCCGCAGTCATGAGTTTTAAGCATCATTGGTTACGATCCCCTTTTCCGTTGTAATCAAATTCCGAATGCTGTCGGCCAAGCCCGCAAGCGGCACGTTCCGCTGCTCCTGGCTGGCCAAATCCTTGAGCGCAATCTCGCTCTTGTCCAGCTCTTCGTCCCCGAGAATGGCCGCGAACCTGGCGCCGATGCGGTCTGCCGCCTTGAACTGCGCCTTCGTCTTGCGGCCCTGGTAATCCCGCTCCACCGCAAGTCCGGCTTCCCGCAGCCGCTGCACGATGCCCGGCGCCTCCCGCTCCGCGCGCTCGCCCATCGCGATGAAGTACACATCGACGGCGGAGCCTAAGGCCGGACCTGCGCCTTGCTTTTCCAGCAGCAGCAGCGTGCGCTCGAGGCCGATCCCGAGGCCGACGCCCGGACGGTCTTCCCCGCCGATGTCGGCGACAAGGCCGTTGTACCGGCCGCCTCCGCCGACGGTGTCGATGGAGCCGATGCCTTGCGCCTTGTACTCGAACGCGGTGTGCGTGTAATAATCGAGGCCGCGGACGAGGCGGGGATTGATGCTGTACGGGATCTTCATCGCGTCCAGACATTCCCTTACCCGGGCGAAGTGGGCGCTGCACTCCTCGTCCAGGCTGTCGAGAATCGAAGGCGCGCCCTCGAACTTCGCCTGATCGACCTTGCAGTCGAGCACGCGGAGCGGATTGCGTTCCATGCGGGACTGGCAGTCCTTGCACAGGCTTTCCTTCATCGGCGCCAGAAAGCCGAGCAGCTTCTCCCGGAAAGCCGCGCGCACCTGAGCCGTGCCGACCGAGTTGATCTCGACGGCGACGTCTTTGAGCCCGACAGCCTTATAGAAGCTGTAGCCCAGCGCGATGACTTCGGCGTCAAGGGCCGGATCGGCCGATCCGATCGCTTCCACGCCGAACTGATGGAACTGGCGGTAGCGGCCGGCTTGCGCCCGCTCGTAACGAAACATCGGCCCGATGTAGTAAAGCTTTGCGATGTCCGGCTCGCCGTACAGCTTGTTTTCCACATAGGCCCGAACGACCCCCGCCGTCCCTTCGGGCCGGAGCGTCATGCTCCGGCCGCCGCGGTCTTCGAACGTGTACATCTCCTTCTCGACGATGTCCGTCGTCTCGCCGACTCCGCGCTGGAACAATTCCGTCGACTCGAACATCGGCGTGCGAATTTCGCGGTAATGGTATCGCCGGCACAGCTCTCTGGCGGTTTGCTCCACGAACTGCCATAATTCGGCGCTGCCGGGAAGCACGTCCTGCGTGCCCGGCGGTTTCTGAAACTTCATCGTCAAGCCACCTTCCTCGTTTTTGCGACAACTGCGTCGCTCCGCTTCGTTCTGGTTTGCTGAATGGTCATTTTTGCCGAAACGTCAAAAAAGCTCCCGTCCCGAACATGCCTTCATGCATGTCAGGGACGAGAGCCGTCTTTGCTCCCGCGGTGCCACCCGTCATTCGACCGCCGCCCTTCGGCCTTGTCGCTTCGGCCGCGCGGCGATCGCGCTTCATCCGGTTAACGCCCGGCACGCCTCTACGCTACTGGCGCCTCCGCTTCCTGCGGAAGCCGTTCGCGTGAAGTTCTCGGGGATGTCGTTCGTCCGGTCATCAACGGAAAGCTTGCAGCCGGAGGCTTTCCTCTCTGGAGATGTGGGGCCGGAGTACATATTCCCGTCATCGAATCATGGCTGGATACAGTTGATAATCATTTTATTACGAGATGGGGAGGAAAGTCAACATCGGACCGGGCCGGGCCTGGATTGGGTCGGGATTAGGACGGGATCGGGCCTTCCGCCTGCAACCCCGAAGCCCCGGCAAAAAAATCACCTGCCGGCATTCCGGCAGGTTCAGGTTGAATCTATATTGAAAAAAGGGGGTCACCTTAGATAATAGAGATTTTATTTTAAGAAAACGTAAAAAGGAGATTACAGTATGGTTACAAAAAAGTAAGCGTTTATCGCCGTTACCGCCGCCGGTCCGCAACAGCTTCGCTATGCGGATTTTCTTCGCCTTTCCCCGAAAACAGACGCGCCCCCTTCGCCGCAACCGCCTTCAGCCTTGAGGCGTTCCATTTCTCCAGCGCTTCGAGCTTGGCTTCGATCGATTTTTCGTAGGTTTCGATATAAGCCCTTGGCTCTTTCGGATTGGCCAGTCTCGTCATGGCTCCCGTAACCGGATCGACCCATTTGCTGGTCGCGCCGCAGCCGAGCCCGATGATCGATTGCATCTCCTCGATGATAAGGATGTTGTACAGGCTTTCCTTGCCCGGGAGCGAGTAGCCGACATTTTCGAGATTGCCGAGAATATTTTTCTGGCGGTACAAATAATAGGGCGCATAGCCGTGGGCATCCGTCCAGCGGACCGCCTCGTCCATCATCTCCCCGATCTCCCCGCGCGTCGCCACCTTGTACTTGGCTTCGCCGCGATGCCGCGTCATTTCCGAGGCGCGCTTGAAGGACAGCGTATGGACGGTCAGCGATTCGGGCAGGAGCTTCTCCGTTTCGGCGAGCGTATGCCTGAATTCGTCCGGACCTTCTCCCGGAAGGCCGATAATCAAATCCATGTTGATGTTGTCCATGCCGTGCTCGCGGGCAAGCCAGAACTTCTCGACCGTCTCCTCCACCGAATGGTGTCTGCCGATGAGATCGAGCGTCTCCTGAATGTACGATTGCGGATTGATGCTGATCCGGCCGATGTTCCACTTGTTCAGCACGGCCAGCTTCTCCGGCGTAATCGTATCCGGGCGTCCCGCTTCCACCGTGATCTCGCGCACCCGGCTCAAATCCGGGAACGAAGCGGCCATCTCCGCGTACAAATCGTCCATCTCTTCGGCCGTAATGCTCGTCGGCGTGCCGCCTCCGAAATAGATCGTCGTCACCGGAACGCCGTTGTCCCGCAGCCACTTGCCGATGACGCGAATCTCCTGGTGAAGCCCGTGCAAAAAGCCGTTGACCGAGCCTTGGCGGCCGTTGATGTCGTATGCGGGGAACGTACAATAAGCGCATTTGGTCGGGCAAAAAGGAATGCCGATGTAGACGCTCACTTCCCGGCGCAGGTCGTACAAATCCGGCAGCGCCTTCAGCTGGCGGCCGACGATTCGCTCCATAAGGGCGATCTTCTCTTCGGAGACGAGATAATGCTCCTTCAGATAGCGTCTCACCTCCGCTGCCGGCCGCCCGCTGCGAATCCCCTCGTGCATCAGCTTCGTCGGGCGGACGCCGGTCAGAATCCCCCACGGCTGGACGATTCCCGACTCCCGCTGCAGCACGTCCACAAGCGCCCGGCTCGCCGTCTGCCTGACCAGCTTGCGGCGCTCCTCGTCCGCGGCGCCGGCGGGAAATTCGCTCTCGTGCACGGCAAGCCGCTCCCGTAGCGGCTCCTGCTCCGGCAAATCCTCCGGCCGCTCCGCCGCCATTCCGGCGGCGCGCGCCTTAAGCAGCGCCCGAACCCGCACCCTGGCTCCTTCCTCCGCGATCTCCAGCCCGATGTTCACGTCCGCCTCAGGCCGGCCGCCCGCCGAAAACGTGATTTCCGGATTCTCGTAAAAAAGCGCTGCAAGATGAGAAAGCGGCCGTTCCAAAGAGGCATCGGCCGCCGCTAGATGAATATGCATATCGGGCGTTTCTCCTCCGTTCTTTCTTCGCTCGCGCGCGGCGGCAAGTCCCTCTTGCCGCGGACGCAAAGTCGGCTGCGCCGCGCTTTGCCGCCGGCTCCCCCTCTTAACCTCTGCCTGGCGGGGGATGCCGCCTTCCGTATCCTCCGCCCGAACGGGCGTCATGCCCGTCGTCCGCGAACTCGGCGTCCGCCTGAAGCGCCAGCGCTTCCCGGCGGTCGGACGGCCGCCCTTCTCTCATCACCTTCTGCAGCTTCGCCGCTTTCCCGGACTGCCTCATCAACGTCGACTTCCTTTCCGAATGCAAGGATCGACTTGTAGTGTTGCCATTTTGAAGTTGGCCTAATCCGGAAACGGCAGCAGAAGCAGGGCGAAGGCTAGGCGGGGCTGTCCAAAACGAGCGTAACCGGACCGTCGTTGACCAGCGACACTTCCATCATCGCGCCGAAAATGCCGGTCGCGACCGTTATCCCTTTTTCCCGCAGCATGGCGTTGAACCGGTCGTACAGCTCCGACGCCTTCTCCGGCCGGGCCGCCGCCATGAAGTTCGGCCGCCTGCCCTTCCGGCAATCGCCGTACAGCGTAAACTGCGACACCGACAGCACGGCTCCGCCTACGTCCATTAACGACAGATTCATTTTCCCTTCGCCGTCTTCGAAAATGCGGAGCCCCGCCACCTTGTCCGCCATCCAGGCCAGATCCGCTTCCGTATCCTCCTGTTTGATGCCGACAAGCAGCAAAAGCCCGGCCCCGATCTCGCCGACGACCGAACCGTTCACGCGCACGCTCGCATTCGCCACGCGCTGCAGCACTACTCTCACTTGGCTTGCCTACCTCCGATTTCCCTTCTACTGCATCATCCGCTGCACGGAGAAAATATCTTTCACCCGCTTGATCTTCTCGACGACCGATTGCAGGTGGTCCTTGTTGCGGATGAGGATGGTCAAATGCATGATCGCCACCTTGTTCCGGTCCGAACGGCCGGAGACGGCCGCGATATTCGTCTTGCTCTCCGACACCGCCTGCAGCACTTCGTTCAGCAGGCCGCGCCGGTCGTGGCCGAGAATCTCGATCTCCACGCTGTAGTTCGCGTCGACCGCATCCTCCCACTCCACCTCGATGACGCGGGCCGCCTCCTCGCCTTCAGCCGCGTTCGGCAAATTCGGACAGTCCGACCGGTGAACCGACACCCCGCGTCCGCGCGTAATGTACCCGACGATGTCGTCCCCCGGGACCGGGCTGCAGCAGCGGGCAAAGCGGACGAGCAGGTTGTCGACGCCCTTGACGGTTACCCCGTTCGACGGACGGGCTTTCCGTTCCGTCTGCTGGGGCTTCACTTCTTTGACTTCCGTCGTAAGCTGGATCTGGTTCGCTTCCTCGGCTTCCTTGCGCAGCTTCTCCGTCAGCTTCGTCACGACCTGCGCGGCGGTGATGCCGGAGAAGCCGATCGCGGACATCATGTCCTCGATGTCGTTAAACGTGAACTTGCGCGCCGTCTCCAGCAGCTTGTCGTCCGTCATCCATTCGGACGGCTCCAGGCCGATGCGCTTCAGTTCGCGCTCTAGCAAATCCCAGCCTTTGCGCACGTTCTCCTCGCGCTTTTCCTTCTTGAACCATTGGCGGATTTTGCTTCGGGCATGAGAAGACTGCGCGATTTTGATCCAGTCCTGGCTCGGACCGTAGGAATGCTTGGACGTTAAAATTTCGACGATGTCGCCCGTTTTGAGCTTGTGATCGAGCGGGACGATTCTTCCGTTCACCTTGGCCCCGATCGTCCGGTTGCCGACTTCCGTATGAACCCGGTAAGCGAAATCAAGCGGAACGGAACCCGCGGGCAGCTCGAAGACCTCGCCTTTGGGCGTGAAGACGAAGACGAGGTCGGTGAAAAAATCCATTTTGAGCGATTCCATGAACTCGGCCGCGTCGCGCGTATCCTGCTGCAGCTCGATGATTTCACGGAAAAAGTTCATTTTGTCCTCGAACGAACCTTGAACGACGCCGGTCTCCTTGCCCTCCTTGTAAGCCCAGTGGGCCGCGATCCCGTACTCGCTCGTGCGGTGCATCTCCCAGGTGCGGATTTGCACCTCGGTCGGTTCGCCCGTCGGACCGACGACGGTCGTGTGCAACGACTGGTACATATTCGCCTTCGGCATGGCGATATAATCCTTGAACCGTCCCGGCATCGGCTTCCACAGCGTATGGATGATGCCCAGCGTCGCGTAGCAATCCTTCACGTTGTCGACCAGAATGCGGATCGCAAGCAGATCGTAGATTTCGTTGAACTGCTTGTTGCGCGTCGTCATCTTCTTGTAAATGCTGTAGATATGCTTCGGACGGCCGGAAATATCGCCCTGGATGCCCATTTCGTCCAGCTTTTCGCGAATGCGTTCGATCAGATCGGCGATGTATTGCTCGCGTTCCGTGCGCTTTTTCTTCATCAGGTTGGCGATTCGGTAATACTGCTGGGGATTCAGGTACCGCAGGGCGATGTCTTCCATTTCCCACTTGAAGGCGCTGATGCCGAGCCGGTGCGCAATCGGACAATAGATTTCCAGCGTCTCGTGCGCGATGCGCCGCTGGCTTTCCTCGGACTGGTATTTAAGCGTTCGCATGTTGTGCAGGCGGTCGGCCAGCTTGATCAGGATGACGCGGATGTCGTTGGCCATGGCGACAAACATTTTGCGGTAGTTCTCGTTCTGCTGCTCTTCCTTGGAGCGGAACTGGATCTTCTCCAGCTTGGTGAGGCCGTCGACGAGGCCGGCGATCGTTTCGCCGAACTTTTGCCTTACATCGTCCAGCGTCACGGTCGTATCCTCCACGACATCGTGCAGCAGCGCGGCCATGACGGTCACGACGTCCATCTGCATCCGTGCCAGAATCTCGGCCACCGCAAGCGGATGCAAAATGTACGGCTCGCCGGACTTGCGCGTTTGCCCCTTGTGCGCTTGCTCGGCGAATTCGTACGCTTCTCGAATGCGCTGCAAATCCTGTTCTTTCATGTATGTGGACGCGATTTCGAGCAGTTGCTCCATGCCCATGTCCATTTCCTTTCCGTAAGACGACAGGCGCCGCCCAAATCCTATGAAGTATTCCTTTCATTATGCCTCCTTTCGGCAGCAATCGTCAACCATGCTTCGGAAGTCGCGAAACTTGCGTCCGGCCTGGCGGCTTGGGATCGACAACGGGCAGTTCGAACGAAAAGCGGGAGCCGGCGCCCGGCCGGCTTTCGACCGTCGCCCGCGTGCCGTGCTGCTCCAGCACGTGCCGGACGATGGACAGCCCCAGGCCGCTGCCCGAACGGGCGGAACGGGCTTTGTCCGATTTGTAGAACCGCTGCCAGATGCGCTCCAGGTCTTCCGGCGGAATGCCGACCCCGTAATCGCGCACGCTGACGACCGCCGCTTTTCCTTTCCGCTCGACCGAGACTTCGATGGTTTGTCCGTCCGGCGAAAACTGGATGGCGTTCAGCAGCAGATTCGACAGCACCTGATCGATCCGGTCCGGGTCGGCATAGACCCATACGTCTTCGGCCTCTCCCGTCAGCTCGACGGTCAGCTTGCGGCGGGCGAAATCCGGGTGCAGCGCGGCCAGCAGCCTGCGAATCCATTCCGTCAGATTGTACGGCACTTTCGACAAAACCACCTGCCCCGCTTCCATCCTCGCCACTTCCAGCAAATCGTTGACGAGCCGGTTCATCCGCTGCGTCTGTTCCCGTATGAGGCCCAAATAAGCGTCCCGCTTCTCCTCGGGAATCGCGCCGTCGATCATCGCCTCCACATACCCGCCGATGGACGTGAGCGGAGAACGAAGATCATGCGACACGTTGGCGAGAAATTCCCGGCGCATGCGGTCGAGGCCGGCGAGCTCCGCCGACATGTGGTTCAGCGATTCGGCCAACTCCCCGATTTCGTCCCGCGGCCGTTCCTTTAAGCGAACGTCGAACCTGCCTTTGGCGATGAGACGGGCCGCCTCGCTCATGTTGCGCAGGCGCGCCGTCATGCCCCGCGAAACGGCGAACACGATGACGACGGCCGTCACCAGCATCGAGATAAAAATATTGCGGAACAGGCCGGAAAAGATCCCGATCTCCTGCCGGCGGGGACCGGAGACGATGACGACGGCTTTTGCCTTCAGATCGTCCGGCCCGTTGATCGGCGTCACCGACCACCTGAGCGAGCCGTCCTCGGACACCGCGCCGTCGAGCGTCTGAACCCCGCTGTCCAGCGCCTGCCGCAGCGCTTGCCGATCGGAAGGCAAAAGACTCAAATCCTTTCTGCCCGCGCGGAGCAGCACGTTGCCCGACCCGTCCACGACGAAAATGGCGCGACCCGGCGGCCCCATCGACACCTGGAGTGCGGAGCGCAGAACGGCGTCGTCCCAGTTTTCCCTGTACGCGGTGCGAACGAGGGCGGCGATCACGCTTAACTGATCCCGCTCGAAACGGGCATTGCCGCTGCGCAGCTCCGAGCGGACGAACCAGAAGGAGACGGCGGACGTCGCGCTGAAAGAAATGAGCAAAACCGCAAAAAAGGCGAGCAGCAGCTTGACGGTGATGCCGTTCCACCGGATCATGCTCCGCTCACCTCGAATTTATAGCCGACGCCGCGGATCGTTTCGATGCGGTAATGCGGCGTCGTTCCGATCTTCTCCCGGATGCGCTTGATATGAACGTCCACGGTCCGGGGATCCCCTTCAAAGTCGAATCCCCACACCCGATCGATCAGCTGCTCGCGAGTCAGCACCCGGTTGGGCATCGACGCAAGCGCATGCAGCAGTTCCATTTCCTTCGGGGGCAGCGTCATTTCGTTCTCCCCGCATTGAACGACGTACCGGTCCAGGTCGATGACCAGGTCGGGCAGGCGGACGGGCTCGCGGGCGAAGCCCGGCTTGGTCCGCCGCATAACGGCCTTGATGCGAGCCATGAGCTCCTTCGGGTCGAACGGCTTGACCAGATAGTCGTCCGCCCCGAGCTCGAAGCCTTTGAGCTTGTCGTAGCTCTCGCCTTTCCCCGTCAAAATGATGATCGGCGTATCGCGAACCGCCCGAATGCGGCGGCAGACGCTCCAACCGTCGCACCGGGGCAGCATCAGGTCCAAGATGACCAGATCGGGCGGCTGCGCGGCGAATTGTTCGATTCCGTCTTCGCCGTCGTGCGCGACCGCAAAGCGGAAGCCCTCCCGCCTTAAATACAAGCCGATCAGATCGCTGATATAAGGATCGTCCTCGATCACCAAAATGCTGGCAGTGGCCATGCCGGTTCAAACTCCTTTTGACTCCTCGAATGTCTTAATGGCGAAGCGCTTCGACCGGGTCCAGCTTGGAGGCGCGCCTTGCCGGCAGGAAACCGAACAGAACCCCGACGCCCATCGAAAAGGCTACCGCGATCACCATAATGTCGACCGACGGCGCTACGGGGGAATTCATCCATTTGCCGACGAAACTCGAACCCCCGGCGCCGACCAAGACCCCGATGACGCCTCCCAATCCGCCGATAATGGCGGCTTCGACGAGAAACTGGAACAGGATGTCCCGCTGCTTGGCTCCCAGCGACTTCCGGATGCCGATCTCCCGGGTGCGCTCCGTGACCGATACGAGCATCATGTTCATGATGCCGATGCCTCCGACCAGGAGCGAGATGGCGGCCACGTACGTCAGCATCGTCGACATGGAGGTGGAGACCTCGGTGATCGTCTTCAGCAGGTCCGCCTGATTGAACACCGTATAGCTGTCCTCGTCGCCGCGGAAAAACGTCTGCAGATGAAACTCCAGCATCGTCTGGACAAAATCGACCCGCTTCTCGCTTTCGGCCTGCACGTAAAGGGTGCGGATCGCGTCCGTTTTCAGCACGACGCGCGCGGTTTGGATCGGAACGATGACGATATTGTCGTTGGAGCCGGTCGTGGACGAGCCTTTGGACGCGAGCACGCCGACCACCTTGTACGGAACGCCGTCGAGCGTGATTTTTTCCCCGACCGGATTGGACATGCCGAGCTCCTCGGCAACTTCGGAGCCGATGACCGCGACCTTCTGGGCAAACGCTCCGTCGATTTCCTTGATGAACCGTCCCTGCGCGACGGAATATTCCCTTACTTCGGCGAACGACGGCGTCGTCGCTATGACGGAAGCCGAATAGGTGGTCGTGCCGTATTTGGCCGTCACGCTGCCGGAGATGACCGGAGCGTAAGCGGACACGCCGTCAATGTCCGCAATCTTCTCCGCATCCTCGAGCGTGATGCTCGTTACCGCTCCGCGGCCGACGACATTGGCGGTCAGCAAGTTGGTTCCGAGCCCCTGCATCTGGCTTTTGACCTGCTCCGCCGTTCCGTTCCCGATGGCGACCATGACCGTGACGGAAGCGATGCCGATCATGATGCCCAAAATGGTAAGCAGGGTGCGCAATTTCTGGCTGTACACGCTATGCCAGGCCATTTTGACGCCTTGCGACAGCTTCATGAAGCTTCATTCCTTTCCTCCGTCAATCTGCCGTCGGAAATGCGCACGACGCGTTTTGCCTGCGCGGCGATGGACGGATCGTGCGTAATGAGAACGATCGTGTTGCCGTCCTCGTTCAATTCCTTGAGCAGGGCGATCACTTCCCGGCTTGTCTTGCTGTCCAGCGCTCCTGTCGGCTCGTCGGCGAGCAGCAGCGGCGGACGGCCCGCCAGCGCCCGGGCGATGGCCACGCGTTGCTGCTGGCCGCCAGAAAGCTGGCTCGGCAGATGATGCAGCTTGTCGCCCAGACCGACTTTTTCCAGCGCCTCCCTGCAGCGCTCCCTTCGTTCCCGGGCGGACATCCCCCGGTACACGAGCGGCAGTTCCACATTGTCGATCACGCGCAGCTTCGGAAGCAGATGATATTGCTGAAAAATGAACCCGATCTTGTAATTGCGGATTTGCGCCAGCTTGTTGTCCCTCAGCTTCTGCACTTCCGCGCCGTCCAAATAATAGGTGCCGCTTGTCGGCCGGTCGAGGCAGCCGAGCACGTTCATCAGGGTCGATTTTCCCGAACCCGACGGCCCGACGATCGCCATGAAATCGCCTTTATTCACCGTTACGGACACTCCGTCCAGGGCATTGAAGGTTTCGCCGGCCATCTCGTACTGCTTATAAATGTTCTCCAGCCGGATAAGGCACTGCTGATCCTGTTTCGCGCTCATGGTTATCGTCCTCCGCCGCCCGTGCCGCCGCTCGTCCCTCCGGCGCCGCGTCCGCTGCCGCCGCCGGAAAAGACTCGGTTGCCGCCGCTGATAAAGCCTGCCCCGGCTCCGGGGAAACCGCCCATGCCGCCAAATCCGCCCATTGTCACCGTACGGTTGGCGTCGGAGGAAACGGCGATCGGAATGAGTACGGTATCGCCTTCGTTCAGGCCGGATAGGACTTCTACGTTCGAATCCGTCGTGATGCCGACCGTAATTTCCTTCAGCGTAAATTCGCCGTCTTGCGAATTCATCCGGCCCAGGCCCTGACCGTTGCCGCGGTTCCATCCGGATGCCGCGCCCTCTCGCGCTCCGCCCGGCGCCGCCCCTTGTCCCGGTTGTGCAGCCGCGCCTTCTTGCCTCGTCTGTCCCGAAGCGGCGCTTCGCGCTTGTCCGAAACTCGCGTCCGCGTCCCTTGCAGTTGTGCTTGAACGGCCATCCGCCGAACCAGCAGATCCTGACGAACCCGTCGTGCCTGATGGTTCTGTTGAGCCTGACGATTCTGTTGCGCCTGACGATCCCGCAGAACCTTCCGTCTCGCCGCTGCGGGGCACGCGGACGAAATACTTGCCGCCTATCGTTTCCACCGCGTCTACCGGAACCATCAGCGCGTTTTCTTTTTGCTGAATGATAATCTCAACTTCTCCGGACATGCCCGGCAGCACATCCTTGATATTGTTCAGCGTCACGACAACCGGGAACGTGGAGACGCCGTTGGAGGACGTCCCTTCTTTGGAAATTTCCGTCACGGTCCCGGTGATCTTCTGCCCGCTCAGCGCGTCCAACGTAATGTTGGCCTTTTGACCGACCTTAATCTTCGTAATGTCCAATTCGTCCGCGGAAATCGTCATCTGCAGCTTTTTGTAGTTGACGATCGTAAAAGCTTCCAAACGGGCCGACACCTCGTCCCCCGCCTTGATGTTCACCGCCGTCACGGTTCCGTCGATCGGCGCGACAAGCGGATCGGGAGCCTTCGCTTTCTCCTTGTAATCCTGGATTTCAAGCTCCGTTTGCTTGATGTTCAGCTCCGCGCTCTTGATGTTCATTTCCGCGGATTCCAGTTCCGCTTCGTCGGCTCCCGAGATTTGCAGGCTTTTCCACTTTTCCTGCGCGGATTCGAGCGCCATTTTCTGCTGCTCCAGCGTCAGCTCCGCTTTGCTGAGCGCAAGGCTGACATCCTCCCCTTCGAAGGTGGCGAGCACGTCGCCTTTTTTGACTTCGGCTCCTTCTTCCACCCATACTTTCGCCACCGTGGCCGGCTCCGACACGAGCGCCGTTTCCGACTCCGCCACTTCGACGGCCCCGGAACCGGATACGCTTTGCGTAATCGTTCCTTTCGTCACCTTCGACTGGGCGAATGTAAGGCCTCCGGTCATTTCCTTCGCGTCTTTATTCTTGTACCACCAGTAACCGCCGCCGCCCGCGCCCGCGAGAACCGCTACGACGACGATCCACGTGATCCACCTTTTGATTTTTTGCTTTTTCATTCAAGAACCTCCCGCTCTTCGGACTGCTATGTGTAACAATAAGTGGATACTAGCACCCCTAAATGAACGGAAGATGAACAGGTCCTTAATGCCAGATGAAACTTTGCCGCCGCGCCGCACTCCGGAGCGACCGGTCCCCAACGCCGCGCCGCAGACGCCGCTAAATCGGAAAAAACCAACCGAACACGCCGTTCGGACGCCGGAAGCCGGCCTATGTGGAAACCGGCCTATGTTGGATATATCCGGTCATTTGGTCCGCAGAAGCCGAATCGCACATCTTACGGGCCTTTTCGCTTGGAAAAAATCCAACATACGTTCCGTTAAGGGGGAAAAGAGCCTCGTATCCTGCACCACATCCAATAGAGCCGCTCGGGATCAAGTAGGGTACTGGACGGACTACATGACGGCTTGGCAGCACGGACGGCGGCAATGAAGAGTACTGGACGGACTACATGACGGGTTGGCACCATGGACGGCGGCAATGTAGGGTACTGGGCGGACTACATGCCGGCTTGGCAGCACGGACGGCGGCAATGTAGGGTACTGGACGGACTACATGACGGGTTGGCACCATGGACGGCGGCAATGTAGGGTACTGGGCGGACTACTTGGCGGCTTGGCAGCACGGACGGCGGCAATGTAGGGTACTGGGCGGACTTCTTGGCGGATGTAGTACACCGTCGCAAGTGACCCTATCGCCGGAGCGGTCTCCTTCAAACGGGACTCCCATGTGCGGACAGGCTTCAGCGCGCGAAATTCCCGTCTATTCCCGTCTTTCAAGCCGAACAACCACGCGGGTTTGCTTTTTGCCGAAAGGGAGCAAACGAAGCCGGTTGAGAAACCATCCCGAATACGGTCTTCAAAATCAAACAGGGGATGTAAGGAGGGCACTCGATGTGAGGAGATCAGACGATGTGAAAGGGACCTTCCGCAGAAAAAAACCGCCCGCGCGGCAACCCGTGCGAACGGTCTTTGTTTACTGGCTTTTAGGACGGCCCAAAAGGGCGCAAACGGGGATTTTCTCAGTACTGCACCAGGGAGAAGACGTTCAGGTCCTTCAGCTTCTCCCGGCCGTTCAAATAGGTAAGCTCGATCAAAAACGAAGCGCCGACGACGTCTCCGCCCAGACGGCGCAGCAAATCGGTCGTAGTCGCGATCGTCCCGCCGGTGGCAAGCAGATCGTCGGCGATAAGCACCTTCTGTCCCGGCAGGATGGCGTCCTTGTGAACGGCCAGCTTGTCTTTGCCGTATTCCAGGTCGTACCCCGCCTCGATCGTCTCGCCCGGCAGCTTGCCGCTCTTGCGGATCGGCACGAAGCCGACGCCCAGCGCCAGCGCAAGCGGAGCGCCGACGACGAAGCCGCGCGCTTCCGGACCGGCGACGACATCGATCTTCAGCCCGGAGACGGCCTCCTTCATCGCATCGATGGCCGCCCGGTACGCCTTGCCGTCTTTCAACAAAGTGGTGATGTCCTTAAAACGGATGCCGGGCTGGGGAAAATCGGGAATGACCCGGATATACTCTTTGAAATCCATCTCTGATAAAACTCCTTTGCATTTTCGCTCTATGAATGCATTATACACGGGAAGAAGGCGACAACGCTATGTCCGGATTTCGGCCAAATGGCGAAGCCGTTCCGCAAGCGCCCGCGAATCCAGCGACGCCAAGGCCGAAAGCTCCGCCCGTTCCTTCTCTTTCCGGTAGCGGGCGGACTGATCCAGCTCCCGGCGCGGCGGGGAAGGGATAACGGCGACGCTCGCACGGTCGACGGTCAAAAAGCCGAGCTCGGCGAACACGTCCTGCATCATCCGCACGACCGACAGCGGCAAGCCGACCTTATCGGCAACCTCGCGGAGAAAGCCGTCCGGCGCGTCGATCCACGTTCCCTGCCGGCGAAAAAGGGTGTAAACCTGCCCGAACTGCTGCCGGTCCGGAAAGGCCGGTCTTCGGCTTGCCGCCTCCGTATCCGGCGAAGGCGCGAACACGTGAATCGCCTCCGGCTGAAGCCCGGCCGACAGCAGATGCCGCAGCGCTTCGGCGTCTTCCAGATTCCGGGGCAGCCCCGCAAGCACGAGCGAGACGCCTTCAAGCAGGCCCAGGCGGCCGGCACGAAGGAAGGGCTCGACGGCTGCGGCCGTTTCCGCTGCGGCCGTTTCCGCCGCGGCCTCCCCCTCTGCGGCGGCAAGGCCCGCCGCCGCTTCCGCAAACGGACGGTCGCCGTAAAGCGCGACGACGGCCTCCGCCGCTTCGAGCTCTTCCGCCGCCAGCAGCTCGTTCCGCACTTGCCCGGACGAGCAGAGAACGAGCCAGCGGCCCCCTTCCCGGATCAGCTTGCAGACGGATTGCCGCCAATGGCGGTCGCTCCGGCGATCGTATACCGGCAGCGCATCGAATCGCCAGTCCTGCAGCATGAGCTGCACCCGACTGCGGCCGTTCCACTCGTTGATCGACAGCTCCCCGAGCAAATCGACCGAAGCGCCCTGCGCAAGCATGCCGGCCGCCTCGCCCATGCCGAACCCGACGGTTTCGATCCGACGTCCTTCGGCTTCGGCCACCAGCCTCAGATGCTTTCCTTCCTTGCCGATTCCGCGAACCTCCGCGACCGTGACGCTTCGAAGCGCAAGACGCGGCGCGGGATTGCCGTTTCCGAACGGCTCGAACCGCTTGAGCGCCTCCGCCGCCTCCAGCGTCAGTTCCGACGCCTGGCAGACGAGATCGGCTTTTTTCTTCGGCGTCCAATCCTCCGGACGGAGCCACTCCCCGGCCAGGCGAGACAGTTCCCGCTCCAGATCGGGCACATGGTCGCGATGGATCGAAAGTCCCGCCGCCGCCTGATGCCCGCCGTAATGCTCCATCCACTGCGCGCACTCCGTTAAAGCGGCAAACAAGTCGAACCCGTCGATGGAGCGCGCCGAGCCTTTGCACAGCCCGGTCGCCGCGTCCACCGCCAGGATGACCGCCGGACGATAGTGCCGCTCCACCATCTTCGCCGCGACAAGTCCGGCGATGCCGGCGTTCCAGCCTTCTCCCGCAAGCACGATAACCTCCGGCGGCGTCTCTGCGCTGCGTTCCACCCGCTCCTGCCACATGCGTTCGGCCTCAAGGACCGTCTCATCGACCAGCTGCTGGCGCTCGGCGTTCAATTCGTCCAGCCGCGCGGCAAGCTCCGCCGCTTCCGCTTCGTCGTCCGTCACCAGAAGGCGGACCGCGCCGTCCGCCCGTTCCAGCCGTCCGCCCGCGTTGAGGCGCGGCGCCAGCCCGAAGGCGATCCGGCCGCTCGTCAGCTGCCCCGGCTCGATCCCGCTTACCGCCGCCAGGGCCCGGATGCCCGGCGCCGGCCGTTCGTTCATCCGGCTTAGCCCGAGGCGGACCAGGGCGCGGTTTTCTCCGGTCAGCGGCATCAGATCGGCGACCGTGCCGATCGCCGCGACGTCCGCAAGCTCCGGTTCCATCCGCCCGAGCAGCGCATGCGCCAGCTTGAAGGCGACTCCCGCGCCGGACAGCCCTTTGAACGGATAAGGGCAATCTTGCTGCTTCGGATTCACCAGCGCCGCCGCTTCCGGCAGAACCGCCGGAGGCTCGTGGTGATCGGTCACGACCACATCGATGCCTTTGCTTCGGGCATAGGCGATCTGTTCGACCGCGCTGATGCCGTTGTCGACCGTTACGATCAGCGTGACGCCGTCTTCCGCCGCCCGGTCGATCGCGGCCAGGTTCAAGCCGTAGCCCTCCTGGCTCCGATGCGGAATATATGTATCGAACACGGCGTTTAGACGGCTTAAGAGCCGGATCATCAGCGCCGTCGAAGTGACGCCGTCCGCGTCGTAGTCTCCGTACACGCGCATCCGCTCCCCGCTTTGCAGCGCTTGCCGGATTCGCGCGACGGCTTTATCCATGTCTTTCATCGCGAACGGATCGTGAAACCCGTCATCCCCTTCGCCCAGGAACGCCGCCGCCGCTTCCGGCGTCATAAAACCCCGGGACACCAGCAGTCGGGCGGCAAGCTTCGGCAGCTTCAGCTCGCGCGCAAGCTCCGCGGCTTTCGCCTCGTCTGTCTCCCCCAATTCCCAGCGGTACTTCCGTTTCATGGCCCAACGCGTCCTCCCAACAGCAACACCGCCGAGTCCGTGCAACCGATGCGACGCAAGACGCGTCATCACTCGGATGCTGTACCGGCTTTCGGCGGTGTTTGCCCATGCGTGTCATTTATTGCATCAGAATCGGCATCTCTTCTTCGTGATGATTGGATTTGTACGGATAGCCCGGATCGAACGGCTCCACCTGGATGCAGGCGTCGGCGACGTGCAGAAAACGCTTGGTCAGATGTCTGCGCACCCTCATCGCGATATCGTGCCCCTCGAACACCGTGATGCGGGGATTGACCCGAATGACGGCTTCGACAACGACGTAATGGCCGCTTTCGCGCGCCTTAAGCTGGTCCACGGTTACGACGCCTTCCACCCGCTGAATCGCCTCCAGCAAGGCCTGATAGTCCAATTCGCCCAGCGCGCTTGCGGCGGAAGGCCGGGTGACCGCGAGCACCGTCTGGCAGCCCATGCGGATGACAAAAACCGAAATGACAAGGCCTGCCGCCGGGTCGAGCACGTACAGGACGGGCATGTTCAGCAGATCGCCGGCCATGGCTCCGGCCGTCCCGACGATCGCCGTCAGCGAGGAGAAAATATCGGAACGGTGTTCTCCGCCTGTCCGCTCCGCCCGAATGCCCAGCTTCGATTCGTGGCTTTTTTTGTACCGGATAAGAGCTTCCCGTACGGCGATACCCGCAACGATGACCGCCACCGCGCTCCAGCCCGGCGGTTCGGTGACGCCTCCGACCATGGAGCGAAGAGAAGCGAGACCGGCCTCGAGACCGGCCACAAGCAGCAGCGCGGACAAAATGACGCCCGCAAGCGTCTCCGAAGAGGATCGTCCGCCGGCGGAATCGTACCGGGAAGGGCGCCTGCCGCTGCGGTAAGCCATGCAGGAAAGCGCGGCGCCGGAGAAATCCGCAGCGCTATGGCATGCGTCCGCAATCAGCGCTTTGCTTCCCGTCAGGTAACCGGCCGTTCCTTTTGCAATCGTAAGTCCGAAGAGTCCCAGCATCGAAACGATTGTCCCGTGTTCGGCAGCCTGCGGCCGCAACTTCGCCATATGATGAGCCTTCCCCCTTTTCAAGCCGAAGCGTTACGGAGCGTTTTGAACTTTGGCGGGCTTCTTCGGCTTGGCGTTCCGGCGCAGCAAGTACCAAAGCGGACTCGCAATGAAAATGGAAGAATAGGCGCCGCTGATCAAGCCGAAAATCATCGCAAGCGAGAACATTTTGATCGATTCGCTGCCGAAAATGAACAAGCAGATGGCGGCGAAAGCGACGGTCATCACGGTATTGATCGAACGGGTCAACGTTTGGCTGACGCTCGTGTTGACGACGTTCGCGAGATCATCGTGCGTCTTGATCTTGGCAAAGCGCAGATTCTCGCGGATGCGGTCGAAGATGACGACCGTATCGTTGATCGAATACCCGATAACGGTAAGCACCGCCAAAATAAACGGCAGGTTCACCTCAAGCCGGAATACCGAGAACAGCGTGATGACAAAAAAGGCGTCGTACAGCAGCGCTACGATGGCCGCAACGGCGAACCGCCATTCGAACCGGATCGTGACGTAGAGCAAAATGCCGACGCTGGCGACCAGGATGCCGATCAGCGCGTTGGTCTCCTGTTCTCTGGCGATATCCACGTCGACGATATTGATCTCAAAGGACGCCTTGTCGTCGATTTTGCTGTGGAAATCCGACTGCAGCTTCTGCTGCTGCGCTTCGTCGAGCACGGCTTCAAAGCGGATCGAAAGCCGGCCGTCGCCGGCCGTCAGCGTATACTGGCCGAACCCCTCGGAATCGAGGAGGCTTTTCACTTCGTCTGCATTGTATGCTTTCGTCAGCACGACGTCAACCGAAGAGCCCGATTTAAAGTCGATGCCGTAATTAAGCCCGACCAGAAAGAGCGACACGATCCCGATCAGGGTGGTCACGATCGATCCGATGAAGAAGGCTTTGCTCTTGCGGACGAAATCGAAGTTTTTGAAATTATAGCGCACGGATTTCACTCTCCTTTACGCCATAATAAGACGGCTTGTTGAAACGTCCGCTGTGGACGAGCAGGTGCAGCAGGAACCGCGGCAGGAACAGGTTGGTGGCGATGTTGATGATGATGCTCCACAGCTGCACGACCGCAAAGCCCTTGACCGCTCCTTGTCCCATATAGAAAAGGACGGCGGCGGCGATGATGTTCGTAATATGCGCGTCGATGACGGTACGGAAGCTGTTCTTGTTGCCGGCCCGCAGCGCCGAAGCGACGCTTTTGCCGGAGCGCAGCTCGTCCTTGATCCGCTCCGCGGTTATGATGTTCGTGTCGACGGCGACGCCGATGCCGAGGATGAACGCCGCGATGCCCGGCAATGTCAATGTCGCGTCGATGAGCCAGAACACCACAAGCAGCAGCCAGACAAAAACGATGAGGCAGATGCCCGCAATGAGGCCCGGAAGCCGGTAAAAAATCAGCATGAACAGCAAAATGGCAATCGACGCGATGATGCCCGCGATAGCCGTCTCTTGCAGCGATTTCTGCCCGAGCGTCGCGCCCACGCTTTGCGTGTACTTCTCGGTCAGCTTCAGCGGCAGAGCGCCCAGATTGATGATTTCCGCCAGATCCCGGGCTTCCTGCAAGGTGCGCTGGCCGGTAATGACGGCCGTTCCGTCCGTCAACGGCTGCTGCACGACCGGATCGGAAATCAATTCGTCGTCCAGGAAAATCGCCAGTCTGCGTTCATCATCGTTTGCCTTTCCCGAGAGCCGGGTCGTAATTTCGGCAAACTTCTCCTTTTCCTTGACCTGGATGGCGATCATCGGATTGTTGAACCGGTCGAACTGGACCTTGGCCGCGCCCTCCACGAAATCGCTGCCATTCAGTTCGACCTTGCAGTAATCCGTTGGGCTGGAGCAGCCGTCCGAGCTGCGGAATTGCAGGTCCGCAGGTTTCTTCATCAGTTCCCGGACCTTGGCTTCATCCGCAATGCCGGCGATCTTGACGCGGATGCGGTTGCTTCCTTCCGTCGTGACCTCCGGTTCGGCCACGCCGTTCTTGTCGGCCCTTTTGGCCAGGCTGTGGGCGGTCTGGTTAAGGGATTCCTTCGTCACGACTCCGCCTTCCGTAAGCGGCGAAGCTTCATACAAAATTTCGAAGCCGCCCTTCAGGTCGAGCCCCAGCTTCGTCGATTTCAGCAGTCCTGGGCTTGTCCAAGCGATCGCCCCGAAGCAGACGGCAACGACGAATACAAATGCGAGCAATCGTTTCATTATGTGCCGGCGTCCCCCTTCAATCTCAATGTTCCTATTATACCTATCCGCGAAAATGGAAGTCAATTTGTCGAAAATCGCGAAATCGACGCCTAAAAAACGAAAGCAACCGGACGTTTTTTCCGTTCGGCTGCCATCCGTTCAAACGCCGCAAGCGCTGAAACGTCCGTACCCGCTTCAGCGAAGCTCGCCGCGGTAAATGCGCATCGTAATAAAATTCATATATTGCGTCGCCCGAAGCGACAAAATGTCGCTGACGACCTGATGCAGCGCGGGCGTTCCATGCTTGCGGTATTTGTCGCTGACGCATTCCCATATATCCTTCGCTTCGACCTGGTCGTATCCGAGAAATCGGAATTCCTCCGCTTTGCTCTCGCACAACGGCTTGACGACTGCTTCCCAATCCGGCGTTTTCATTTCCTCATCCGAATCTCTAGCGGCCATGTCGTCTTCCTCCTTTTTTGCGCAGCGTCCGGGATATCGGTCTGTTTTATTTCGCCTTCCGTCCGCCCAACTCCTGCCGAACCCGGCAATTGGCCAAAATCAATTTTCGGTTCGGACAGGCGCATGTCATGAAGGGGGACAACTCCCGCATAAGCATGTACTATATCCCGGGGCTTCTGAAGAGGTGGAGCGATGTCAAAACGCAAACAGACGTTTATCCAAGGCGCCATGATCTTGCTCGCAGCAGGACTGCTCAACCGAATGCTCGGCTTTATCCCCCGGATCGCGCTCCCCCGAATTATCGGCGCCGAGGGGGTCGGGCTGACCCAGCTTGTGTTTCCGTTCATGATGGTTTTGCTTACGGTCATTACCGGAGGATTGCCGCTGGCCGTCGCCAAGATGGTCGCGGAAGCCGACTCGCAAGGAAAAACCGGGCAAGTGCGGCGAATTGTCGCCATCGCCATGACCGTCGCCGTTGCGCTGAGTCTGGCCGCAGCGGCGGCATGCCTGGCGCTGTCGGACTGGATCTCGACCGAAATGATGACCGATCCGCGCGTCCGCACCGCCCTGCTCGTCATGATCCCGATTTTGCCGCTCGTAGCGGCCTCTTCCGTATGGCGGGGGTATTTTCAAGGAAAACAAAACATGCTGCCTACCGCGATCGCTTCGACGACGGAAACCGTCGTTCGCATCATCCTGACGCTGCTGCTTGCGTATCTGCTGCTTCCCTTCGGGCTGGAGGCGGCGGCGGCCGGAGCGATGGGCGGCATGGCCGCCGGTGAACTGGCCGGCCTGCTGGTGCTTGCGTTTAAGCTGCGCGGGGAACGAAAGGACGACCCGGCTCCCGCTTCCGGCATGCCGGACGATTCGCTCCCATTGCTGCCCGCGGCCTCGGGCAAGCGCAAGGAACGGGCGCTCTTCAATCGGCTGCTCGGCATTGCCGTGCCGGTTACCGCAAGCCGTATGATCGGGTCGCTGTCTTACTTGCTGGAGTCGATATTGACGACGCGGGCGCTCGTGGCCGCGGGCCTGGCCACAGCAGCGGCAACCGCGCAATACGGAGCGCTTCAGGGCATGGTCATCCCGCTGCTGACATTGCCGGGCGCCCTCACCTACTCGCTTGCCGTCTCGCTTGTTCCGGCGCTGTCCGAAGCCGCCGCCCGGGGAGATTGGAACGGCATTCAATTGCGGCTTCACCAGGCGGTCCGGCTTGCTATCGTGACGGGCGCTCCCTTCGTCGCCTTGCTCGGGCTGTTCGCCAATCCGATCTGTTCGATCCTGTATAACGACGATTCCATGGCCGATATGCTGCGCTGGCTCGCTCCGGTCGCCGTGTTTTTGTACATGCAGGCTCCGCTGCAGGCGGCGCTGCAGGCGCTGAACCGGCCGGGCACCGCGCTTCTCAATACGTTTATCGGCGCCGCCGTCAAGCTGATCCTGATCGTCGAACTGGCCGCCATGCCCGAATTCGGCGTCAAGGGAGCCGTGCTGGCGATCTCGGCCAACATGGCGCTCGTTACGCTGCTCCATTGGATAAGCGTCGCCCGGCTGACCGGCTTCCGGCTCATTCCGCTCGATTTTCTGAAAGTGCTTGCCGCGATGACGGTGATGGGGGCAGGCGCCATGTGGGTGTGGAATCTGCGCCCCGCGCCGTGGGATACGGTCAACCTGGCCGCCGCCTTCGCCTGCTCGGCGTGCCTCTACCTGCTTTTATTGATTCTGCTCGGCCTGATCGACAGGCATGACGCAGCGCGGGTGCCGTATATCGGCCGGCTGTTCCGTTAGTCGGATTTGCGGCCGACGAACAGCTTGCCGTTATGGTCGATGCTGCATAAAAACACTTCGTCAAAGGAGCGGATTCCCTTCGCGCGAAGCTCTTTTTTCAGCCAAAAACGGGTTTTGTCCAGCTTCTCGAGATTTTCGTCCATCACTTTGCCGTCCATAATCAGGGTAATCGGCAACAGCTCAAACCGGATTTTGGAGAGTGCGTCTTCTTCGCTCGGCCGGGTTTCGGAAGCGTTAAGGCTGCCGGAGGCCGGCTTGTCCTTGGGGAGAACGGAGAGCTTGCCGTCCGATTCCAGCACGGCCAGTTCGACATCCGCTACGCTGTCCAGCTTGTTTTCCCTCAATTGCGTCATCAGGTCGTCCAAATTGTAGCGCTGTTTTTTCATTTCGCCGACGTTCAGGCGGCCGCTGCGGATCAGCACGCTGGGCTTGCCGTCGAACCATGTCCGGATGCGGTGGCTTTTTAACGAGATATAAGCGAGCAGCAGTTGGATAATCACAAGAAGGACAATCGGACCGACCGTTGCCCAGAGGGAACGATCCGGACTCTCGATCGAAATGACCGCGATTTCCGCGATCATAATGGAAATGACCATATCGAAAACCGACAGCTTGCCGATTTCCCTCTTGCCCATCAGCCGCAGCATGAAAAACACGAAAACATACATGAACGCCGTTCGCAATAGGATGGTTGCCAGTTCCATTATCCGTCCTCCTATTCCGTTTGCTGATGTAGTTTCACCGGGGCTTCATCCGGTCATGCGCTTGGACGGAACGGAAAATTAGGGTACTAGCCCGGCAGCCTGGACCATAAGCTGGTACTAATCAAATTGCAATCGTAGGAGGTTATGGCATGAACCGAATTCCAAGGGTTGCCGGAGGCCGGATCGCCTCTCCCCTGATTACCGGCCTCCTCTGGTCGATTATTTGGCTTGCGGCCGGATCGCTGCTTGTCTCGCTGCTGTTGTATGCCACGAGCATGAACGAGACCGATCTCGTTCAATGGGTATTCGGCATTCACGGGACCGCTTCGCTGTGCGGCGGCTTCGCGTCCGCCCGCAAATCGGGCGAAAAGGGGTGGCGGATCGGATTTTTTACCGGACTCGTCTACACGCTGCTCGTCCTTCTGACCAGCTTCCTCGCGAACGATCTCGACTGGAGCCTGCGCATACCGATGCTGGCGGGAATTGCGGGAGCTGCGGGCGCAATCGGCGGAATGCTGGGCGTCAATACGGGCCGAAAACCGCACGTATCGAGAAAATAGCCGCATAGCGCAATGGACCCTCGAATTGTGATATACTATGACGGGACTTTTTATAACGAATGCATAAACGAGGGGATTGTCAGGTGGTCGCGTTTCATTCCATGGGGACGATTGTTCTCTATACGGCATTGGCCGTAGCCTTGCTGCTGTGGTACGGCACGGGCAGACAGCCGCTTGCGGCGGCGGGAGCCTTTGCCAAATCGCTGATCGTTCCCAGGTACTTGCTGTTTTTTCTGATGATGCTGGGGGTCTTGGTGCTGAATAAATTCGAGCTGCACCTGGAAGCGGCGCTGCCGATCCGCTATAATCTGACCCAAATGCTGACCGGCTGGGAAGGACACTGGCAAAGCCATCTCCAGGCTGCGCTCCATTCCCAACCGTTGACCTTGTTATGCGCGGTGTTCTACCTCGTGCTGTTTCAGGCGGTGATGATCGCGTCGGTGGGTATCTATACATACCGGGGCGATATCAAGCTTTATTACGCGCTCTGCATCGCCCTGGTGCTGAATTATCTCATCGCCGTGCCGTTTTTCCTGTTCGTTCCGGTGGACGAAGCGTGGCATGCGTCGCCGCACATTCGGTTTTTGATGCTGGACGTGTTTCCCGGGTTCGAATCCGAGTACCGTTCCCTGTCCGGCCTGAACAACTGCTTTCCAAGCCTGCATACGTCGCTTTCGGTCACGATGGCGCTGCTTGCCTCCCGTTCCGGCATCCGTCGCTGGGCGGTGTTTTGCTGGATCCATGCCGCCGTCATCATCTTCTCCATTTTTTATCTCGGCATCCACTGGCTTAGCGATATGTCCGCAGGACTTGCGCTGGCCTGCGTATCGGTGGCTATCGGCCTGAAGGTCGCTTCGCGCGCGGATTATTCGCATGGCGGCCAAGTCCGCGTGGCCCGATCCGAAATCTCTTCCTCTTCGGCCGCCCGCTAAAACCAAACAGGCGCGCCATCATGGGCGCGCGCAACAAGAAAGCCCTCCCGAACCGTACGAACGGAATCGGGAGGGCCGCTTGTTTTTTGGGATTATTTGGATTCTTCGGAGCTTGCCTCGGCGCGAGCCGTTACATTGTTGACCGCGGAACGGTCGAACGTAAGCTTGGTTACGTCGTTCACCTTCAGGACAACCTTATCGTCGGTAAGTTCCACGATCGTGCCGTGCAGACCGCCGATCGTCGTCACCTTGTCGCCCTTCTTAAGCGCGCGCAGCATGTTGTTGCGCTCTTTCGTCTTTTTCTGTTGCGGACGAATCAGCAGGAAATAGAAAATGACGAACATCAGCACAAACGGCAGCAGCGACATCAACAAGCCGCCTCCGGCGCCGTTTGCAGTCGTATTCGATAGCCACATCGTAGCTCCCTCCTTTCGCTAAAAACCGCTTTCGTTACGGTCCATGCCGTATTTTTCGAAAAATTCGTCCCGAAAATCCTTTAGCCGATCTTCCCGGATCGCCTGCCTGATCTGCTCCATTAACGACGCAAGGAAATGCAGGTTATGAATGGTGGTCAGACGGAGGCCGAACATCTCGTCCGCCCGGATCAAATGGCGTATGTAGGCCCGGGAATAATGGCGGCAAGCGTAACAGGAGCATTCCGGGTCCAGCGGACTGAAATCGCGGGCGTACTTGGCGTTTTTGACCACGAGCCGCCCCTGGCTGGTCATGACCGTACCGTTGCGGGCGATCCGGGTCGGCAACACGCAGTCGAACATGTCGACGCCGCGCATGCTGCCTTCCACCAGACAATCCGGCGAACCTACGCCCATCAAATAACGAGGCTTGTCGGCCGGCAGCAGCGGCACCGTGACTTCCAACATCTCGTACATCAACGGTTTCGGCTCGCCTACGCTTAGTCCACCAATAGCATACCCCGGAAAATCAAGGGAAGTCAAATCGCGGGCGCTGATTTTGCGCAAGTCGGCAAACATGCCGCCCTGAACGATCGCGAACAGCGCCTGGTCTTGAGGACGGGCATGCGCCTTCAGGCATCGTTCCGCCCACCGCGTCGTCCTTTCCATGGATTGCTTGACGTAGTCGTACTCCGCCGGGTAAGGGGCGCATTCGTCAAACGCCATCATAATATCGGGGCCGAGCGCATTTTGAATTTCCGTTGCGAGCTCGGGAGAAAGAAACAGCTTGTCCCCGTTCAAATGCGAGCGAAACTCGACGCCTTCCTCGCGGATTTTGCGCATCTCGCTCAGCGAGAACACCTGAAAGCCGCCGCTGTCCGTCAGAATCGCCCGATCCCAATTCATGAACTTGTGAAGGCCTCCCGCTTCGCGGATAAGCTCGTGTCCGGGCCGTAGGAACAGGTGGTACGTGTTGCTCAAAATGATTTGCGCGCCCAAGCTTTTCAATTCTTCGGGGCTCATGCCTTTAACGGTCGCCTGCGTGCCCACCGGCATAAAAGTCGGCGTATCGATAACCCCGTGCGGCGTATGCACGCGTCCGAGGCGGGCGCCGGTCTGGGCGCAGGTTTTGATCAATTCGTAACGGATCGCTGCCATGTGCAGGTTATGTCCTCCTCATCGTTCCGTGCTTACGTGATGAACATCGCATCGCCGAAGCTGAAGAACCGGTATTCGCGGTCGATCGCTTCCTTGTAGGCACGCAAAATATGCTCTCTGCCGGCGAGCGCGCTCACGAGCATGACGAGCGTGGAGCGGGGCAGATGAAAGTTGGTCAGCAGCGCCGACACCAGTTTGAATTCGTAACCGGGATAAATGAAAATATCCGTCCAGCCGCTGCACGCCTCAACCGGTCCGTCCTTGAACCGCTGTCCGAGCGTTTCCAGCGTTCGCGCCGACGTCGTGCCGACGGCGACAATTCGTCCTTCGCCGCTGCGGGCGCGGTTGATCAGCTCCGCGCTTTCTTCGGTGACGTTATACCATTCGGCATGCATTTGATGCTCCTGAACGTTTTCCACCGCCACCGGCCGGAATGTGCCGAGTCCGACATGCAGCGTAATCGGGCACAGCCGAACCCCCGACTGCCGCAATTCCTCCAAAAACGCTTGCGTGAAATGCAGTCCCGCGGTCGGCGCGGCGGCCGAGCCTTCATGGCGCGCGTATACGGTCTGATAACGCTCCCGGTCTTCCAATTTTTCTTTAATATAGGGAGGAAGCGGCATCTGGCCGAGGCGGTCCAGCAGTTCGTTGAAAATTCCCTCGTATTCGAACCGAATATGGCGAGCGCCCATTTCGCCTTCGGCTTCCACGACGGCCGAAAGAAGCGGCTTCCGCCCTTGGGCGTCGGTACCGAACCACAGCCGGGTGCCTTCCCGGATTTTTTTGCCGGGCTTCACCAACGTCTCCCATATATCGCCTTCCAGCCGCCTGAGCAGCAGCACTTCCGCCTTCGCGCCCGTGTCCGCTTTCACGCCCAAAAGCCGCGCGGGAATCACTTTCGTATCGTTCAATACGAGCGTATCCCCCGGCCGCAGATAATCTTTCAAGTCCGGGAAGGACTTGTGCTCGATGGAGCCGTCTTTCCGGTGCAAAACGAGCAGCCGGGACGAAGTTCGTTCCTTAAGTGGCGTTTGCGCAATCAATCGTTCGGGCAAGTCAAAATCAAAATCGCCGACATTCATCCGTTGCCATCCTTCTCGATCGTCACATTCTTGTAGTAGTATTTCAGAATCGCCTGATAGTCATACCCTTGTTCGGCCAGCCCTTTGGCGCCCCATTGCGACATGCCCAGTCCATGGCCGAAGCCTTTGCCGGTGATCACGAACTGCGGATCGGTTGTGGCCGCCCTAAGCTCGCCGCTGCCGTTCAGAATAAACAAATGGCCTTCGCCGACCGATCTGGCCGCCCCGTTGGCTCCCAGCACCTGCAGCGGTCCGGCCGCTTCGGGAAATTCCCTTCGGCTGCCGTCCCCCGAGATCACGGTGTACCGGCCGGTCTCTTCAATATCCAGCCGCGTGCTTTTCGTCCCGAGGGCCCCGCGCCAGTTGTCGGGCGCGCCGACGTCTACCGTTTTGCCGTTCGCCCGGATTTCCACCACTCGGCCGGAAGGTCCTCTTTGCGCGACTTCAAGCGTTTTGAGCGCGCCCTGAATCTTGGTCGCGCCGGTCGCCCGTTTGTTGATGGAAGCCGCCAGCTCCTCGGCGGTATAAGGCCCTTCGATCCAGCTGTAATTCGTATACTCGGGCACTTTCTTCAGAGGGACGACCAGCGTGCCATCGCCTAGCCGCTTAATCGGATCGGCGTCTTCACGCGGGCTTGGACGCAGCGCCACGCCGCTGCCGGTAACCTGAAGCAGTCCGAGGCCCGCCGCGTTTTTCCGGCCGCTGTCCGCAAGCAGGTCGCTGCGGATATAGCCGACCTCGCCGGAAGAGAGCGCCACCTTGTACCAATCCGGCTTGCCCTCCTGCGGACCGGAGTCCGGACTTTCCACGGCGCTGGCGAGAAAAGCGTTGTCCCCCCGCCACACTTCGGTCTTGTTGTCGGCCGTCATGCCTCCCGCGTTGGAAGAAAAGACCGCGTTGACGATTTTGCCGCCGTAGGTCATGACCTCGCCGGCCGTCGCCTGAACCGCCGCGATCGATTCCTTCGTTTCGGCGGAGATGCCGTTGTACGTCTGGCTTAGCGTCGTATCCACGACATGGGCGATCTGAAAGTTCATCCCGAGCGACAGCGCGTACGAACGCGCCGCCACCGCTTGCGCCTTCTGGGCTTCGGCGGGCCAGCCGGAATAGATTTCGGAGGCGACGACGGAATACAAATATTGCTCCAAATCGACCTCGTTTACGACGGCGAGGCTGCCGTTCAGAACACGGATCTCCATGCTGCCCCGGTAGGTCCGCTTGCTCCGTTCGGCGAGCAAGATGCCGCCGTCGCCGGCCGGATCCGCCCGTAAAATCGCTTTGGCGTTCTCCGCAGGGATCGCATAGAGCGTCGTTTCCTTGCCGCCGCTCGTCATGTCCTGGCGCATGACGGCATACGGCTCGCTCGCGTCGGGAGTGCGCGCCGCAAGCCCCGCCGCAACGACCGCCTGCTGCAGCTTCGTCAGCTGGCTTTGGTTGGCGGCCTGGCCGATCCTGACGACATAAACCGGCTTGCCGCCGCTCAGCTTGCGGGCGACGAAGGCGTCCAGCTTGGCGTTGCCGAACTGGACGGCGGCGTTTCGCGCTTCGAATTCGCTTGCGTAAGGTCCCGCTTCAAGCGCCAAAGGCCCGCCGACGGCAGCCGGCTCAAGGGAAGCGGCGCCGGCCGTTACGCCCGCGCTTGTCCATTTGGACAAGGCCGCCTTGGCTGCGGACTCCGAGCTGTAAGTGCCTTCCGTAACCTGGTACACCGTTTTGCCCTGCTTGCTCAGCTTTGTCACAAAAGCGGCCGAAGACGAGGCCTGCACTTTTTTTAGGACCGACATTGCGGCACTTAAATCCGCCGTCTCCAGCAGGATAGCCCGGTAGCCGTCCACGGCAAATCGGACCGCTTGGCCTGCGGCAACCTCGCTGATCGGGACCGATGGCTGCGAGGCTGCCCATGACAAGGTCATCCCGCCGGCCGAAGACAGCGTAACGGCGGGAACGACCGACTTGTATTTGCTTCCGATATCCGCGAACAGCGCAACCCGGATGGTATCCGGAACATCCGCCGCGCCGAAAGCGGCGGTTGCCGGAGCAAGCGACAGCGAAGCAAGCAGCGCGCCAAGCACCGCGGTCCGCTTGAACGCGTTCCATGGCCGAAATCTCATCATGCTTTCCCTCCGTCCAAAATATTGCGGCACGGCCCGCGCGCTCCGCCTGCGGAAGACGCGGTTGCGCCGGAAAAGCCGGCAGCGGCAACGGGCGACGAGCCGATAAAAAAGCCGGCAGACCGGCCTCAAGCGCGGGCGATCGCCCGCGATGCCGATCCACCGGAGTGACGGCACTTCGCGCAACAGCCGCATGACCGCATCCGCTTTGCCGTTCATAAAAGCGGCTCAAGGGGTCGTCACGCCTTTTTGCGCGGAAAGTTGGTTTTTGGACACGGCGGAAATCGCCGGCCAGATAGGAATCGGCCCGACATCGGCGATTGCGGGCCGGCGAATTGCAAGCCGGCATCGCTTCGTAGCTTCTCAGTCCGATAGACCATGGCCAAAAACGGCTCACTCCGGCTGCTCCGGCACCGGCAGACCGAGATGCTTATAAGCGGACGGCGTGACGACCCGACCGCGGGGCGTCCGCTGCAAAAACCCGATCTGCATCAGATACGGCTCGTACACGTCTTCGATCGTTTGGCTTTCTTCGCCGATGGAAGCCGCGAGCGTATCCACGCCGACGGGCCCGCCCCGGTATTTGACGATCATCGCCTCCAGCAGCTTGTGGTCGATCGCGTCCAGCCCCATCGGGTCCACCTGGATGCGCTCGAGCGCCTCAATCGCGATTTCTTCGGTAATGATGCCGTCGCCGCGCACCTGCGCGTAATCGCGCACCCGCTTCAGCAGACGGTTGGCGATGCGCGGCGTGCCGCGGGAACGCCGGGCGATCTCGCTGGACGCTTCGCCGACGATGCCGACATTCAGCAAATCGGAGGTGCGGGAAACGATGTAGGCCAATTCCTCTTCCGTGTAATATTCGAGGCGGCTGACGACGCCGAACCGGTCGCGCAGCGGAGCCGACAGCAGGCCGGCTCGGGTCGTGGCGCCGATGAGCGTAAACTTCGGCAGATCGAGCCTGACCGAGCGCGCGCTCGGTCCTTTGCCGATAATGAAATCGAGCGCGAAATCCTCCATCGCCGGATACAGCACTTCCTCGACCGTCCGGTGAAGACGGTGGATCTCGTCGATAAACAGCACGTCGTTTTCCTGCAAATTGGTCAAAATCGCGGCAAGATCCCCGGGCCGTTCGATCGCCGGGCCGCTGGTCGTGCGAATGTTGACGCCCAGTTCGTTGGCAATGATGTTGGACAGCGTCGTCTTGCCCAAGCCCGGAGGACCGTAAAGCAGCACGTGATCCAGCGCTTCCTTGCGCATTTTCGCCGCTTCGATATAAATCTTCAAATTTTCCTTGACTTGCGACTGGCCGATATATTCCGCCAAATACCGGGGACGCAGACTAAATTCGACAGCCTGGTCTTCCATCATCAAATGAGCGGTGACAATCCGGTCTTCCACCCGTTAAGTCCCCCTCTCCCGCTCTCTTATCCCTGGAACAACTGCTGAAGCGCCTGTTTCATCAGTCCTTCCGGCGTCTCATCGCCCTTCACCTTGTCCTTCAGCGCATGCCAAGCCCGATCCAGCTCGGCATCGCGGTAGCCGAGGCCTGCGAGCGCCTCGCGGGCAATGGCCCAGGCGGACTCGCTCTCCGCCCCCGCGGCCGGTCCCGCCGCAGGAGCGCCCGCCGCAGCGGCAAAGGGCAGGCCTTCCTGGACGGCGCCCAGCTTGTCCTTCAAATCCAGAATCATTCTTTGCGCCGTCTTCTTCCCGATGCCGGGCAACTTGGTCAGAAAGCTCAAATTCTCTTGCTGTATAGCAGACGCCAGCGCCTCCGGACGGCCGGCGGACAGGACGCCGAGCGCCACCCTCGGACCGATCCCCGATACATCCAGCAGCTTCCGGAACATCGACTGCTCCTCGCGCGTCGTAAATCCGAACAGTTGAATCGCGTCTTCCCGCACGTGATGGTGGATATAGAGCTGAATCGTCTCCTCGGTGCGGCTGAGCGCGTACGGATTCGGCGTGAACACCCGGTAGCCGACATCCCGCACGTCCAATACGACATATTCCGGTTCCACATGGACAACCCGGCCCCGCAGGAAATCGATCATGAAGGCTTCACTCCGTTCATCCGTTCAGTCAGGTTCATCGAATGCGCATGGCAAATCGCCACAGCCAGCGCATCCGCCACGTCGTCCGGCTTGGGCACGGCGGGAAGCTTGAGCAGCCGCTTGACCATCTCCTGCACCTGCTGCTTCTCCGCGCCGCCGTTTCCGACGACGGACTGCTTGACCTGCATCGGCGTATATTCCCCGACCGGTATGCCGCGCTGCGCCGCCGCCAGAAGAAAAACGCCCCGCGCCTGTCCGACGCTGAACGCGTTGGTCACGTTTTTGTTGAAAAACAACTTCTCTACCGCAATCGTCTGAGGCTCGTATTTATCCAGCAGGGCGCAGGACGCCTCATAGATTTGCACCAGCCTCTGTTCCGTCGGCGTGTTCGCTTCCGTCTGAATGCAGCCGTATTGAACAGGCACAAGCCGGTGGCCGATCTGGTCCACGAACCCGAACCCCATAATGGCAATGCCCGGGTCGATGCCCAATACCCGCATGAGGGTTCCCCGCTCTCTTCTCTTCGCTATGTACCGCGCAAGCCTCGGAAACGGTCTTCCCCGAAGCTTTCGCTTGTCTGATGTGCAACAATACAGGATGCAATCTTTATCCTATTCGTAGATTATAGCAAATGTGCGCAAGAATGAGAACAAAAAGCCGAACACCTTCGTCCGGCAAAAGCCAAGGCCGGCACCGAAAGATGCCGACCTTTGCGGGAAACAGGGTTGTATTCGCCGTCCGCCAAGATGCACAACCACCAGGTAGTCCGTCCAGTACCCTACATCAACGTCCGCCACGATGCACAACCACCAGGTAGTCCGTCCAGTAAGCGTCAAACATCCTCATCCTTGTTGTCCAGATGAGGGCTGTTTAACAAAACAAGCGGTTAAAACTCTGTGATGGAAACGCCCAAATACGAAAATGACCAGATGGAACTCTCTATTGAAAAATGCTTGCAACTACCTTACACGGTGCACCTGCACATAGCTGTCGACCGTATCGACGATGCGGATGGCCGCTTGCGCCGTCTTAACGACGCCGTTGCTGTACGTGACGGTGAACGTAAACGTGTAGTCCCCCTCCGGCAACTCGACAAGCGGAAACCCTGCGTCTTCGCTGCGGAGCGTTCCGTTCCAACGGGTAAGCTGCGGCGGATTGCTTCCAGCAAGTTCCTTCCTCAAACCCGAGCCCGCGTCCGCCGTTACCTTAAGCGGCTTGGTCGCGGACGCTCCCGTATCCGTCACGAGCGCCTCCAGCACGAACGCTTCCCCGGCCCAGAACCAGTTGGCCGGCCTCGGCGTTTCCGGATGCTTGGCATTGTAGTTCAGCCGGTTCGCTTCCCATTCGTCCGTATGCCGCACTTGTCCCGAAATCGTCAGCGGCCATACCCGAATGCTCTTCGACACCGTCACGGCTTCTTCTCCGTCGCTGACGTTCAACGTCATCGTCCATACGCCCGGCACATTCAAGACGGCAACCGGTCCGGTATCGGGATAAGGCGCGCTCCAGGTGTAAGCAAACGTGCGCTTCGTTCCGTCCGGCGATTCCAGCTCGTATCTCACATTCAACACATCCAGATCGGGGTCGTTTACCGCCGATTCGAACATTACGGTATCGCCTTCGAAGATCAGCTTCGGATTCCAGTCGAAATCCCCTGTAGGCGGCTTGTTCGTGTCGATGATGAAATACTTCGGCGAGCTCCAATCCGACCAGTCATAGCCGTCATAAACGCGCACCTGCACATACATGACGATGTCTTCCGGCAAATCCGCCGAAGCCGTCCAGTTCGTCGTTCCGCCGATTTTCGCGCCGGAATCAAGCAACACCAGCCCGCCGCTGTTCGATTTGATCACCTGTACCTGATATTGCGTCTGGGCGTCTCCGTCCGCATCGCCGTAAGTCCAAACGAATTGCGGCCGCAATAGGTCAAATTTCGTTGGGCTGCCGGGGCTTGCGCTGGACGGAGTCGTGACGTTTGCCACCGGTTTGCGGTTGACGACGCTTACGTTCTGCGACGTTTCCGCGTACAGTCCGTAACTGTTGATGACGACCTGGCGAATCCGGAACGTGCCCATGCTGTTAAACGTCTTCGTCCATTGCGTGCGGGAGCTGCTTTGTAGCGTCTCCGCGCCGCCAGCCGTCAGGTTCTTGATCCAATATTGATGCTCCAAGTTCTCCCGGCCTCCGTCCTGCGGATCGCTCGCCGTCGAGTTGATCGTAAACGGCGTGCCCCTGTAGCCCGTCAGCGGCGTCACGGTAAAGCCGGGATTCGGCGGCAGCACGGGAGAACCGGATACGACGAGCAGATCGGAGTCCCAATCGCTCCAGGCTCCGTACTCGTCCTTGACGGAGAGCTCGACGATGTAGCTGCCCGCCATCAGCCTCGTCGGCTTGGCATAGACGTAGGTTAACGAGTTTGCGCTGCGGTAGCGGTATTTCCGCTCGATGATCCCGCGTGTTGCCGCGTAGTTGATGCCCGTATTTTCCGTCGAGTATTGGCCGTTCGCCGGATTAAACCGGTCCGGATCGTACGAACGGTCCACATAGGCAAGCGTGAAATCCGGATTCAAAATGACATCCTGATCCGCCACCGGCCTCCGATGCACCCGTATCCTGCCCGTTACTTCGTTCGACTCTTGGCGGTAAACGGCAAAAGCATTGTCCGGATAACGGTGCTCCGGATGCGGATCGTCTTTCGTCCGGAACGTAAACGTATATTCACCGGGCAGTCCGAACGAGGTCACCGGGCCCGGAAAGCTCTGTCCGCTGCCGCTCCATGTCCCTTGGGGCTGAAGGAACACGTTCGGGTTGTGAACGTATTTCCATGCTTCTCCCGCTGTCAGCCTGGGGTCGCTCTCGGGATCGTCGAATACGACGTCATAGGTCAGCGTTTCGCCGACCAGCACGACGCCTTCAATGGAGCCTGTCCCGTTTCCGCCCGCGTAAAAGGCGGCGCTGATAAACGACACATCCTCATGCCCACGGCTGATGACGCCGAACTTGCCGCCCGTCCAAGCGGTTTCGGTAACGGTTGCCTGCCAAATTTTATTGACATAAACCTCAAACGTGTTTCCGGCCGGCTTGATCATGACCTCATACGTTTTGCCGGACACAAGCGTATACGGCCTGCTGAATACGATGCTTGCGGAACCGCCCGCCGTCTTCTTGATCCGCAACTCCCCGGCCTCAAATTCGATGCTGTAATAATTGCGGTCGTCCTGTACGCGGTACAGGTAGCCGACGCCTTTGGCGCTGACGTTGTTCGGCATAAAGTTGGCCCGAACCGTGCTGCCTTCGGGAATGTTAGCCCCGATCACGATGTCCGGCGTCGGCTCGCCGGCTTCGAACAGCTTCGGTTTTTTCAGCGAACCGCTCGTTTTCAGCAAATAAAGGTATGAGCCAACCACGTCGCCTCTGAACTCGATCAGAAAGCTCTGATCGTCGTGCGGATAAATGTAGGCCGGTATGTGCTGAAAAGCTGGCGAAGCCCCACTGGCCATGACCGCAAACGTGTCCGGATCGTACGACGCGTAGTACACCTGATACTTGCCTTGGTTATAATACATGCCAAACAGGGTCACGACTCCGTCGGAACCGATAAACATTTTATCGACGCTGCCCTGAAACAAATTGCCGAACGGATATAAGGTTTGCAGCAGCTGCCCGTCCGCATCGTACACGTAGACAACCGGAACCCATGTCGATGAAGTTTGCGTACTAATCCAGATGCGGTTCGCGGCATCCTTACCTAAAATCTCGATGTAACGTCGATAATCCGGAAGCGTAAATGTCTTCTTTGTGGCAGCCCCGGTCAACGTATGCCGCTGAATGTTAAGCAAAACTTCGTTGGATTCTCGGTATACTCCGTAACTGGTCCCCTCGGCATCATAACCCAAAAAGGTATATCGGCTCAAACTTGCATATCCGGCCGGATCACCCAGATCAAAAACCGTCGAAAGATCGGACGTATTCTGTACAAATTCGTTGCTTTTCCCCGATTCAAGTCCAAACCGGATTAACCGGCCATATTTGGAGGAAACGCCAAGAACGACGCCGTTTAAATAGGGCGCGTAAGCAACCAGATTGCCGTTAAAATCATACTTGTTGTTGGCGATCAAGATGCCATCCGGAAGTCCGATCGGATGCATCGCCTCCGTACCAACCCCACCCACCCAGCTATATGTGATTCGATGCTTCTCTGCGCCGTTTTCCCGATCCAAGGCCAACAGAAAATACTGATATGGGTTATTCGGATTGCTAACGCCAACATACACCGTATGGTTGTGAATCATCAGTATGCCATCGACATTTCCATAGTTGATTCTTCCAGTATAGAAGCTTCTTACATGTCCAACAGGGCGCGGCAAAATTTTGGACCAAACCAGTCGAAAAGACTTGTCATATGCATACAAGTAACCGGTCCAACCCGCATCAACGGCCAGAATATACGTGTACTTTTCGTCTTCGCGAAGGGCAATCATTGATTTACCTGCGACTTCAGAAGGTATGATGTATGCAAAGCTGGCGTTGTTGTTCTGCAGTCCAGCAAAAGGCGCTTGATGCGGATTCTCTTCCAATCCCAGCGAGTTACTACCAAGTTCACCTAAGGCATGATAGAAAGGAGCCACTTTCGTTTTCGATTCCTGACTATAAAGCTGAAAGAACGGGAATTGCACATCCAGGCCGACATTGGTCAGTCTAACGCGTGTTTTGGTTTTAAGTACCCCATTGTCCAGCTTCCAGTTATCCTTATTGCCAACCGCGCCCGTTTGCAGATTGACGAAACGACCGGAGGCGTACAGGTCCGACATCAGGTACGTATACGTTTCTGGCGGATCGGTCAGGCTGCCGCGCGTCTTGACATCGATGCTGGGTGGGAGATTCTGAATATCCGCCGTTCGCTGCGCGACCGGCTGCGAATCCGAATTGCCGCATTTGCCGTAATCCTCGCAAACCGACTCCCGGAACAGGTATTTGCCGATCCGGGTTGGCTTGAACGCATAGGTGTCCACGTTCGCCGTTGAGTATGTCTGCCAGTTATCGTTATCAAAACCGTCATTGCCCGCGTCGTATTTGTATTGGAACACGCGGGAGACAATTTTGTCTCCGTCCGGACTGTAGGCGTTGCTCTTGATCGTCAGCGTGCCGAGCCGGGTTTCCTCCGGCGGCACGGTGAGCGTAACAATCGGCGGCTCGTCCGGCAGCACCGTGATGTCCTTCGTCGTAACGTCCGACCAACGGCCTTCGTCGTCCTTGACTTTGAGCGTCACCGTTTCCGTTCCAGGAACCGTGTAAACGTCTTTCTTGTTCGTCCAGACATAATCGACGATGTTCCGGCCAATCGGGCTGTACGAGCGGCTTCCGTCAATCGGAGACGGCAGCGGATGATTCTCGCGGACGACGGAAGGTGCGTCGATGACCGCAACCGGCTTCGGATCGACGACATTGAGCGTGGCCGAGGCTGTTACCTGTTCCCCATGCGTATCCGTCGCGGTGATATAGACCGTGTGAGCGCCGGTCTTGTCGGCCGTAATCCCGCTGAAAGACGAGCTGGTCAGATTCAGGTTGTACTTTTCTGGCAAGCCGGCCAGCCAGTCCGTGCTCTTGGTAAAATCCCACCCGACAATCGAGACCCAGTCGCCCGGATCGGGGTCGTACATTTGAGTCACCTGTAAATTGACGACATCCCCGAGATTAGCATTCGGTTTGGACCAAGCGATCTGTATGATTGGCGGATGATTTTCCTCCGGCTCCGGTTCCGGCAGCGGATCGGGAATCGTACCGCCGCCACCGTCGTCCCCTCCGCCGCCGTTCGGATTCTCGTAGAAGAATGATACCCATACTTCCGGTTGTCCGTTGTACAAATTGACCGTGATCGGCGAAGTAAAGGAGTAGACGGTATCCGAGTATCCGCCCGTGTTGTTTTGATTGCGCCCGATCAAGGTTCCGTAGGCTGTATTCCCGCTGAACGTCTCGGTGACAGGTAACTTTTCGTAATAAAACGTTTGTTCCTTGACTTTGCTGAAATCGCTCGACGAGCTGGTGCGAACCATATGCCGGACATGGATGGTCCCCTGCACGTTATCCGGCGGCGGCGCTTGCTTCTCCTCGTAATAGAGAAAGAGCGTATACGTGTTAAAAGTGTTGTCATACGTGAACTTCGGCGGGTTGCCCGGAATGAGGCTGCCGCTTGGCGGGTTGTCCGTCGTTGATTTTTTATAGCCCTTGTACGTATAGTTCTCATTCGTGGGCGGGGTGACCTGGTAAGACTGCCCGGCCACCATTTTGGTTGTGGTGTTGGGAAACACCGATGCCAAGCTTTGGCCGTCCGTCGTAAAATGTTTGACAATGAGCTGCGGCTCGACCTTTATGGTGAGCAGCATGGGGAAGTAGTAGGCGTATCCGATGTTCCCCCCTGGTGTGACAGATTGATCAGGTCTTGTCGCCTTCAAATACGATCCATTCTGTAATTGAAGTGTAAAAGAGACAGATGAGGTTCCAATACCGCTTAACGTACCGGATTTTACTGCAACGTGAAAATCCTGTACTGATTTATTTACATAATTTCTCCATTCATCCTGCCGGGATTTTTGAAATACTGTTTTCCACTTGGATTCATTGCTTATATACGTGGAATTTGTAAATGGCGTCACTTCGACACTGGTAATTTTCCGTCCGGTCACGTCGAAGCTATACGGAAACTCCACACCTTTAGCATCCGCTCCCGGTGCAAGTGGTTGCCAAACGCCGGCGTCATTTTCCCAAATCGCGTAGGAAAACATGCCAATAAAGTAAAACGTATTAGGGTCGCCTGTCTGGCTTCCAGAAGCATCTCTATCCGAAATTAACGGAATGGTGCCAGCTTGTGTGGACGGACTTCCGATAAAAAAAAGACTGACGATCAGGGAGATCGCCAGCAGAAGAGAAACTATTCGTTTAATCCGTGCCATCGTTTACCTCCTTATTTCGTAAACGGATCTTTCAGCAGCACGTAGGAATCCGAATCCAGATTAAAATGAATGTACTTGATGTCAGTAGGCTTCAGTGTATCCCAATCTTTTACGCCCCATTGGTAATTGTCCCATTTGTCCAAAAGAAGGAACGTATCGATTTTGCTTCCATCCGAAAGCGTCTGACGCCATGCAACTATTCCATTTCTTGTCCTTGGAACTCCATCTTCCGTCAAATAGGTAATACCAAATGCATTACCTCTGTAATGAATTTTGATTACTTCTCTACCTTGGTAGGTATCAAACCAATAGCTATAAATGGTTTTGGTCCATTCATCATTGTTCAGATACGGGATACTAATCGGCATTTGATCCGCTCGGATGACACGCATGCCGTCAAGATCAAAAGTATCAATCAAATCCGTCTGATTCCCATACCATTTCCTGTAGGTATCAATCGACTCCAATTTCGTCACATCCTCAACCGAAGGCACTTCCTTCTTCCCGATCCACACATACTTGTCCGTTCCGTCCCACTCCACCGTCTGGCCGAGCGCCTCGGAGACGAAACGCAGCGGGACCAGCGTACGGCTGTTCTTGACGACGGCGGCGCTGTCAAACGTCACCGGCTTACCGTTAACCGTCGCCGTCTTGCTGCCAATGGTCAGCACGACCACCTTGCTTCCTTGCGTAATCGTAATCATGTTGTTGGCGTAATTGACCTTTGCCCCAAGGTTCTCGGACACGACACGGATCGGCACCAGCACCCGCTGGTTGGCATCTACTTGCGGCCATACGTCCGGAAAGGCGATCCGCTTGCCGTCGAGCAGCACGTTAATGTTCGGAATGCCATACTTGATAGGGGATGCCGCTCCTGCCCAAGACGCCGACATAACGAAAGCCAGAACCAAAATCATCAATACGCAACCTGTTTTCTTCGTCACAAAATTCTCTCCTTCTCGCCCGCTATATGTTTCCAATTATACCAAACCTGTCTCGCTTCGAGTCTATGCCTTACGCCAAAATACCGTGTCCGCTGCCGGCATATTCCGTTGTCAAAGAGCTTCAGACGGACCGGCTCCCCGATCCAGCCGAAAACACGAAAAAAGCACCAAAAGACGGTATTCAACCGCCTTCAGGTGCTTCCTGAACGTTTAACCATATTTAGGATACTTTATTATAAAAACAGGCAACAATTTCCGTCAAGCCCAAACAGCCCGATACCCGCCGCCGCCGCCGGATACCGGGCGTTTCGCTTCCTTACCCGGAAGATTTCATGACGTCCTTCGTTTTCTCCACGGCGAAATCGCTGAACGTCGACAGCACGCTGTTGTACTCGTCGCGATCCGTCACCCGGATGCCTTTGGCCAATTCTTTTAGCCGCTCCTTCGACAGGCTGCTTTCAAGCGAACCTACATCCAGTTGAAAAAAGGTCCGAATGACGTTTTCCTTCCTCGGCGGGCCGTCGTAAAGGGAGAGGTTGCCGTCCTCGTCCAAGGCGATCGTTGCCGTTTTGCGGCAGGCCGGAGAGAGATCGTCGACGGCTTCCTCCATCACGACGCGCCCGCTTCGGTCAAACGAAGCGCTCCATTCCCGATGCGCTTTCAGCAGTTCCATCGTTTCCCGCGTGGTATGCTTGCCCAGCAACCGCGATTCTTCTCCGCACAAATAAACGCGATGCAAAACGACTTCCACTTCGCCGTCCCATTTGGATAAAGCGGTCATCGTTTGCCCTCGGGATGTCGAGGCATCCTCATACGATACAGGGAGGTTGTCCGACCATACGGGCTGATCCTCGCCCTTGCCCGGCGCAAAGACAGACCACTCGTTTACATATTGATACGAAATATAGGCGCCGGCGAGGGTCGCCGCAAGGACAGCCCCCGCCCACATTCCTAAAGACCATATTGGCCGGCGTTGACGCTTGATGCGTTTCTTTAAGCCTCGAATCCTTAAACCAAACAATGAAATCCCCTTCTCTGCTGGTTTTAACCCTAGTCTGCCCGGGGATTCCATCATTATTCGCTAATCGTTACCACTTGATCCAAGGGTGGCTTTGTTTGCGTTTTGGTTTAGACGGTTGAGCCGCCGGTTTCGATTTGACTTTGACCTGAGGCTTGTTCTTCTTGCCCGAAGAAGCGGAAGCCTTTTGTCCCCTGTCCTCCTTGGCGCTGTCGTCCTGCTCTTCGAACGGTCGATGGTCATCGTCTTTCAGCGCTTCCGCAGACGGCATCACCGGAATCGGAGGGATCGAAGGATATCCGGAAAAAGGCGACACCGCCGCCGGATAACCGTACCCGCCGTACGGAGCGGCAAAGGCCGGCGAAATGTTATCGTACCCGCCATACGGAGCGGCAAAGGACGGTGAAACGTTATCGTGCCCGCCGTACGGAGCGGCGAAGGCCGGCGAGACATTGTCGTGTCCGCCGTACGGAGCGGCAAAGGCCGGTGAAACGTTGTCGTGTCCGCCGAACGGAGCGGTTGCCGGCCAATTTCCCGCCGCTTCAAGGCCTGCTCCGCCCGGATAACCCGGATAATACGATGTTCCCGCGCCGGCGACGGCCGTATTTGCACCGGGATAAGCCCCGTAAGAAGGATAGCCGTACGGAGCGTTTGCCCCTGCAACAGGATAACCTTCGCTTGACGGAAATACGTTCGCGGGCGCAACATTGGCCGCAGACACGTTCGGTCCGGTCCATAGCGGGGCGCCGGTGCAAGGATCGCATCCCCCGTGGGGCCATTGGGCTGCCGGCGAAACGTGGGATGGAGCCGCTGCATTAGGCGATGCAAAAGGAGCTGCTGCATTCGGCGATGCGAAAGGAGCAGCGCCGACCGGATAATATCCGCCATATCCGGGGTAATCCGAAGTGCCGGTCCAGCCGCCTTTTCCGTCGTGGCCATCGTAGGTTTGGGCCGGCTCCGTGCCCGTAAACGGAAACGCGGCATTTTCGGCGCTGACGTTTTCGCTTTGCGGCGAAACTTGGGCCGGAGCGTTTCCCCAATCGTGGCCGTGGGCGGCCACCGATCCGACATTCCAGCCGTAGCCGTGCGGAATTTCATGTGCCGGGCCCAGACCGTACCCGAATTTATGATGCGCAGCCTGTGCCGAACCGTAATCGAAACTTTGCGGTGCGATATTTTCCTGTTCCCAACCATACCCGTGTCCGTAGCTTTCCGCCTTCTCCGGCGAAACCTTGGGAATTTCGGGGCAAGGATGCTGAAAGTGAGCCGTCGCTTCCAACGCGGGAATAGGATAGGATTTGAACAGATCGGCATGCGGTTCCGCTTGGATTTTGAACGGTTCATGGTGGATCGGAGCCGCGGCAATGTTAGGGGCAATATTGGGTTCGAAATGGGGGGCGATGTTGGGTTCGATATTCGGAGCAATGTTGGGAGCGATATTGACACCGATATTGGGCTCCACGTTAGCGATATTGGGACCGATATTGGGTTCTACGTTGGGTTTGACATGGGGTTCAATATTCGGGGCGATGTTGGCTTCTTTGGGCAATTGCGCATGCTCGACTTCCTTGGGCTTGACGCCGGTTTCATGTTTTTTTCCGGTTTCCGGCTTGATCCCCGTTTCGGGTTTGCCGCCGATGCCCGGCTTGAAGCCGGTTTCCGCTTTGACGCCCGTATCCTTTTTGCCCGAAGGCCACCCTCCGAAAGGCTGAACGTTTGCCGCGCCTGTTGCCGGAGCGTTATGTCCGCCGCCGAAATGACCTGACCCGATTTTCGGTATGTTCACGATCTCGCCGGTCAATAAAACGTTCGGATTTTTCAACTGCGGATTCGCTTTAATCAACGTTTCCAGCGGAATGCCCCATGCTTTGGACAGCTTCCACAGCGTGTCGCCCTGCTGAACGGTGTGCTGATGCATAATTTCGAAAGCAGGGTTGGCCGGCATCGGGATTTTGATTTTCATTCCGACGTCGATCTCGTCCGGGTTGGCGATTTCAGGGTTGGCTGCAATCAATTCCTCCAGCGCCACGTTGTACTTTTTGGCAATGAGATACAATGTATCTCCTTTTTTGACCACATGGATTTTCACGCATTTCCCTCCTGTGCGCATGATCGTTCCGTGTGGGCGATTGCCCCACACAACCATTACATCCTATGCAGGAGTTGGGCGTTTGACATCCATACGGGGATAAAAGTTGGATTCCTTCGGCTCCGACTGAATTTCGCCCGTGGAAGCGCCGGCCGGCTTCATTCGAAAGTTTCGGGGGATGGCCGTGCAGACCGTCATCATGTAAAAACCTCCGAAACCGCCGCGGGGGCGGAATCGGAGGCGATTTGCGGTTGTTAAAACGCTTTGACGCCGTCGACCGTAACGATTTTGCGGAATTCCTGCAGCAGATGGGTCGTAATCGGACCGGCTTTGCCGGCTCCGATGACGCGGCCGTCCACCTCGCGCACGGCAATGACCTCCGCGGCCGTTCCCGTGAAGAACACTTCGTCCGCCGTATAAACGTCATGCAGCGTAAACGGTTCTTCCTTCAGCGGATAGCCGAGCTTGCCGCACAGCTCCATGATGGCGCCCCTCGTTATGCCCTCCAGCGCGCCGACGTAGCAGGGCGGAGTGTACACGGTGCCGCGTTTGACGATAAAGATGTTGTCGCTCGACCCTTCGGCCACATAGCCCTGCGAGTTCAGCATGATCGCTTCGCCGACGCCCGCAAGGTTGGATTGGATTTTGACCAAAATGTTGTTCAAGTAGTTGAGTGACTTGATCTTCGGGTTCAGCGCATCCGGCAAGTTGCGGCGCGGACTTACGGATACCGAACGCAGCCCTTCGCGGTAAGCTTCCTCCGGATAGATGGACAGCTGCTCGACGATGATGATCACCCACGCCTTCGGGCAGCGCAGCGGGTCCAGGCCCAGGTTGCCGGGGCCGCGCGAGACGACAAGACGGATATAACCGTTGCGCATATCGTTTTTGCGGACCGTTTCGATCAGCGCCTCCTGCATTTCGGCATACGACAGCGGAATCTCCAGCATGATCGACTTCGCCGAATCGTACAGCCGGTCGAGATGCTCCTTGCAGCGGAAAATATTTCCGTCATAAATCCGGATGCCTTCAAAAATGCCGTCGCCGTACAAAAAGCCGTGGTCGTATACGGAAACTTTCGCGTCTTCCTTGGCGACAAACTGCCCGTTCAAATAAATCCATTGCTCTGCCATTTCGTCGATCCCTCCGAATTTTGCGTTTCACAACTAACCTTCATAAGGATAACTGGGGTACGAACCCAGTATGCGCACCTGGCAGCCGATCGCCTCGATTTCCGCCAAGGCGGCGGGAAGAAGAACGGTATCCAGCGACATTTCGATATCGATAAAAAAGTAGTAGTTGCCCAGCTTTTTCTTCGTCGGGCGGGACTCGATGCGGGACAGGTTGATTCTCCGCCAGGCAAACGCCGACAGAACCTGATGAAGCGCTCCCGGGTAATCCTCCGGCAACGTGACGAGAATGCTCGTTTTGCGAAGAACGGCGTTTTCGTCTTCAAAAGGCGTTCGGCCGACAAGCAGGAAACGGGTATAGTTGTTGTCGTGGTCCGTCACCCGCTCTTCCAGCACATCCAGACCATATTCGGCAGCCGCCGTTTTGGTGCCGATCGCCGCCCAGCCTTCGCCCGGATGCTCGGAAACGGTGCGGATGGCTTCGGCCGTACTGCTTCGCGTTTCCATCTCGGCATGCGGAAGGCGGGAACGGAGAAACTCGTAGCATTGCGCCATCGCGACCGGGTGGCTGATGACCTTGCGGATTTTGGCCGGGTCCCAGGACCCGCTTCCGCTCTCGCTTTGCAGCTCGGACAAGCGCCCGACCAGGTTCTGCACGGCCGGAAACACCCATTCGGCGCGAATGGGAAGGTCGACTTCATGGACAAGCCAGTCCATATGCAGGCTGACGGAGCCGTCGATGGTGTTTTCGATCGGAATGACGCTCCAGTCGGTATCTCCGCGGTCGGTCGATTTGAAGACGTCGGCGATCATGTTGTGGTAAACCAGTTCGACCTGCTTGCCGCGAAAAAAATAACGGGCGGCTTCGTCGGAAAAAGAGCCTTTCGGCAGCGCGGCGACAGTCGGTTTGCGCGAATGCGTGCTCACGCGCCCACCTCCGTTTCGCCCGCAGGCAGAAGCTGCTGCGGCTCCAGGCGAAAATCCGGATCGTCCGCGTGGAGCTTCCGGACTTCCGGTCCCCGCAAGCTCGGCTTCAGCCAGCGGATGTCCACCTCGATGTCTTCGCCGGCCATCGTCGCGGTCACAAACCGCTCCAGCTCTTCGCGCCGGTCCGAATCGGCTTCGACCAGCGCCAGCAGCGTCGGGCCCGCGCCCGACAGCACCGCGCCGAGAGCGCCGTGCTCCGAGGCCTCGCGCAAAATCTTGTCCATCCCCGGAACGAGCGCCGCCCGGTACGGCTGGTGCAGCCGGTCGCGCATCGCGTGGCGCAGCACGTCGAGCCTGCCGGTCGCAAGCGCGGCCGTCAGCAGCGAGCTGTGGCTCACGTTAAAGACGGCGTCGCCAAACGGCAGCCGCTCCGGCAGCACGCCCCGGGCGCGCTTGGTCGACAGCTCGAACGAAGGGATGACGACCATCGCCGTAAGCCCGGCCGGAGGATCGAAGCGAACCGCTTCCGCGCGCGCGCCGTCCCACGCGGCGGCGATCACGCCCCCGAACAGCGATGCCCCGACATTGTCCGGGTGGTTCTCGAGCTCGGTCGCCATCTGAAACAGCGTATCGTCGGACAGCGCGCCGCCGATCAGCGCATTGGCGGCGACAAGCGCGCCCACGATGGCCGAGGCGCTGCTGCCGAGTCCCCGGGTCAGCGGAATGTCGCTGCGGATGGCGATATGCAGCTCGGGTAGCTCGACGCCCGCCTTGGCGAACACGGCCTGGGCCACCTGATAGACAAGGTTGGACTTGTCCGTCGCAACGCCTTCCATCCCCTTCCCGAGCAGCGTAATCGTCGTTCCTTCCGCCCCGTCGGAAGGGCGCAAATCCACCCAAGCGTACAAAGACAGCGCCATGCCCAGCGCATCGAATCCCGGACCCAGGTTGGCCGTGCTTGCCGGCACCCGGACGACAACGCGGTCGCAAACGGCCGGACCGCTTCTGGAAGCCAGCGTCCTGCTCATGGCCGCACCCCGCCCGGCTTCCGCCGTGCGCCCCGACCTTCGGCACGCACGCAAGAGCGGCCTTCTTCCATTTTCATCTTATAAAGCATAAGAAGACTCCTTTGATCTCTTGGTGTGCTGAACGAAGCGTCTTCAACCCTCGACGCGGTAAACGCTTTTGACTTTGCGGATCGAGGGCAGATCTTCAAACGCCTTCAGCACCTGGTTGATCGCGGCCTTGCTGGCGCTGTGCGTCGTGATGATCAGCTCGGCCCCGCTTTGCTCCGCGTTGGCAGGCTGCATGACGGACTCGATGCTGACGTCAAGCTGCGAGAACACCTGCGCGATCTGGGCCAGAACCCCGGCGCGGTCTTCCACATTCAGCAGCAAAAAGTATTTGGATGCGATTTGTTCGTCGTTTTTCAGTTTTTTCTCGTTGTAGGAGATGGCGGTCCGGCGTCCGTTAATGCCGAGCTTGGCATTTTTCACGACGGCCACAAGGTCCGCCACGACCGACGTCGCCGTCGGCATTTCGCCCGCGCCGGGGCCGTAGAACATCGTTTCGCCCACCGCTTCTCCGTACACGTAAACGGCGTTAAAGACGCCGCCCACCGACGCGATCGGATGGCTGCGCTTGACCAGCGTGGGCTGCACGCTGACGCTGATGTAATCGTCCTGGCGCTCCGCGATGCCAAGCAGCTTGACTTCATAGCCCAACTGCTGCGCATAGCGGATATCTTCCTGCGTCACCGAGCTGATGCCTTTGACGTCGACGTCTTCGAGCGCCACGTTGGCGCGAAAACCGAGCGTGGACAAAATCGTCATCTTGCGCGCGGCATCCAGCCCCTCGACGTCGGACGTCGGATCGGCTTCGGCATAGCCGAGCGCCTGGGCTTCCTTCAGCACCTCGTCGTACGACGCGCCTTCCTGGCTCATTTTCGTCAAAATGTAGTTGGTCGTGCCGTTGACGATCCCCATGATTTTCGTAATGCGGTCCGAGGAGAAGCCTTCGATCAGCGTACGGATGATCGGAATGCCGCCGGCCACGCTCGCTTCGTACAGCACGTCGCAGCCCTTCTCGTGAGCCTTCGCCAATATCTCCTGCCCGTGCAGCGCCATCAGATCCTTGTTGGCGGTGACGACGTGCTTGCCGCGTTCGAGCGCTTCAAGGATAATCTTTCTCGTCTCCTCGATCCCGCCCATCACTTCGATCACAATGTCGATATTCGGGTCGCGGACGATTTCCCACGGATCTTCCGTCAGCTTGGAAGGCTCCACCGCGATGCTTCTTTTTTTGTGTCGGTCTTTGACCAGGATCTTCTCGATCGAAATCGGCGAGCCCGTCTGGCTCTGCAGATCCTCCTGATGGCCTTGAACGATGCGGACCACTCCGGTTCCGACCGTTCCAAGTCCAAGCAATCCTACTTTTACCGGTTTCATCAACACGTTTCCTCCTCGGATGAGAAAAGCATAAAGGCAACAAAAAAATCAAGCCCGAGCGCCGCGCGTCAGCTTCGGCCGACAACGGTCGCCCGTCTGACGCCGTCCAGCGACTTCAGCTTGTCGACCAGCTCGTTTAACGTTCCGCCAAGCTGCGAGGTGTCAAGCGTCACCACTACGTTCGCGAGTCCCTGCAGCGGAATGGATTGGGAAATGGTCAGCACATTTCCTTCGTTCACCGCCAGCATGCCGAGCACTTTGGACAAAACACCCGACCGGTGCTCCAGGTCCATCGACAGGGTGGCAATACGTTCGCGGGTCGTCTGCTCGAGCGGATAAACGCCGTCTTTGTATTTGTAGAAAGCGCTTCGGCTAAGGCCCACGCGCTCGGCAGCCTCGTTGACTGTCGCGGCTTCCCCGCGCCTGAGCAGCGCCTTCGCCTGCTCGGTCTTGAGAATGCCGTCCGGCAGCAAATCCTCGCGGACAACGAAATAACGTTCCGCCATTTTCCGTCCTCCCAGGAAAGACGAATGTCTGTGTATAGTGGACATTATACCGAAAGAGGCGCTTCGCGGCAATAGGCAGGACAAATAATCGTGAGGGGGCGGCCATTCTGCTGCGCTCCATTCCTTGCCCCAAGCTAGAAACAAAAAAAGAGGCGTCTTTCCAGCAGAACGTCCCGCCGTTAAGACACCCCTTGCAACCCCCAAAATGCGTACCGCAACTATGCAATTGCAGCAGGATTCCGCCTTAGACGTTTTGCATATGCGAAGCGCACGGCGCTTCTCGTGCTGTTAATCGTCATCGAACAGGTAAGCGTCCTTGCCGCCTTCGAAAAACTCGAACTCGAATTCGCCGACCCGGATCGTATCCCCGTCCTTGGCGCCGCGCTTGCGCAGTTCCTCGTCAACCCCCATGTTGCGCAGGATGCGGGCAAAACGCATAACCGCTTCATACGAGCTGAATTGGGTCCGTTTAACCAGCTTCTCGATCTCTTCGCTCTCCACCACGAACGTCTCGTTGTCGCGGGAAATGTTGAACGGACGCTCGGGTTTGCGTTCCATCCGGTAGACGACGTTTTCCGAGCGCTCGCCGCCTTCGGTCCCGGCTTGCTCCGCCTCGGCCGGCAGCGAGTCCAGAAGCTCGGCCGCCTTGTACAGCAGCTCGTTTACGCCCTGGCGGGTAATCGAGGAAATCGGCATAATGATCGTGCCCGGGCGGGAAGCTTCGACCTTCTCGCGGAACACGGCCAAATGATCCGCCGCCTCGGGAATGTCCATTTTGTTGGCGGCGACAATCTGCGGCCGCTCGGCCAGCTTGGCGTTGTACAATCTCAGCTCTTCGTTGATTTTGACCCAATCGTCGTACGGATCGCGCCCTTCCAATGCGGCCATGTCCACGACATGGATGATCACCCGGGTACGCTCCACGTGGCGGAGAAAATCGTGTCCGAGACCGACGCCCGCATGGGCGCCTTCGATCAGCCCCGGCAAATCCGCCATCACGAAGCTGCGGTGGTCGTCCAGTTCCACGACGCCCAAGTTCGGGGTGAGCGTCGTAAAATGGTAGGCGCCGATCTTCGGGCGAGCGCCCGATACGACCGACAGCAGCGTCGATTTGCCGACGCTCGGGAAGCCTACAAGCCCGACGTCCGCCATCACCTTAAGCTCCAGCACGACCCAGCGCTCCTGGCCTTCCTCGCCGTTTTCCGCGATGGCGGGCGCCGTATTCGCCGGGCTTTTGAACCGGATATTGCCGCGGCCCCCGCGGCCGCCCTTGGCCACGATGACTTCCTGCCCGTGACGGGTCATGTCCGCGATCAATTCTCCCGTATCGTCGTCGTACACGACGGTTCCGGGGGGCACCCGCACGATCAAATCTTCGGCGTTGGCCCCGTGCTGGGATTTGTTGCGCCCTTTTTCCCCGGGCTTCGCCTTGAAGTGCTTCTGATAGCGAAAGTCCATAAGCGTTCTGAGGCCTTCGTCCACGCGGAAGACGACGTTGCCGCCGTTGCCGCCGTCTCCGCCCGCGGGTCCTCCTTCCGGCACGTACAATTCGCGGCGGAATGCGACCAGTCCGTCTCCGCCGTCTCCGCCTTTTACATAAATTCTCGCCTTGTCCACAAACATGATGCATTCACTCCGTTATGCAGGCTGTTCGGCTTTATCGCAAAGCGGAAACGCGATCGTCCAACGCAGACGGCCTTCGGCGCCCTTGCCGCCATCCCATTCTTCCGTCAGGTTCCCAAAGCCTTTCAAAGCCTGCTCCAATTCTGTTGCGATGCTGTCCCGCGCTATCAGTTCCCCTTCGTAAACCATGCCGAGCCGCACCCGCCGGCCCTCCGCGCCGAAACGAAGCCGGAGCACATAAGGCTCTTCCGGCGCTGCAGCGGCATGAACGCGGATGACGTTCACAAGAGCGGCGACGGCCCCCGTCAGATTGTCCTGGTGCGGGCCGATCAAGTCGGGATTCCAGCTGTCTTCGATTTCCGCTTCAAGGTGTATCGCATGGCCTGCGGCGCGGAACGACAACAAGTATACGGCCAGGCTCGGAATGCCGATCCGCGATATGCGGCTGTCCCGTTCCATCCGGTTTCTTATTCTGTCCACGACGTCCATTGCTTTTTCGTATTTCTTAAGCTTCAAGTAGCCGTATAAAATTTGCACTTCGTTCATCCAGTCGTGTCGATGATGGCTGAGCATGTCCACCGCGGCGCGTTGCGCGTGGTCGACGAGCCGTTCGTGGCGACGTTGCATGTGCCTGCGATCGAACGCAATGAACAGCGCCGCGGCCAGGGCGTTCCACAGTACAAAAACTACCAAGGGCCACCAGGCGTCCCGCCAAACAAACACGGCCGCGCCCGGAAGCGCCAGCGAAGCGGCGAGAACTGCCGCCCATGCAATCCGATGTTTTGACATCATGCGACTTCCCCGTTTCGATCATTCAAGTCAAACGGCTGCGCCCGAATTCTTCCGGTCGCACATGCTGCATTCACACCGGTACGGAGCGGACAGCGCAGCGGCATGCCTTCCGAACCGCTTTGAACCAAAAACCCCGGCTCACGCTGTGGCCGGGGTTCTGGTTGAAAAGTATTAGCCTTCGAGAGCTGCGGCGACTGGCGCTTGCTCGACAGGGTATACGCTGACTTTCTTGCGGTCGCGTCCCCAACGCTCAAACTTGACGACGCCTTCGACTTTCGCGAACAGCGTGTCGTCCTTGCCGATGCCGACGTTGTTGCCCGGGTGGATCTTCGTGCCGCGTTGGCGCACCAGAATGCTGCCCGCAGTCACGATTTGGCCGTCGGCGCGCTTCACGCCAAGACGCTTCGAATGGCTGTCGCGGCCGTTCTTGGTGGAACCGACACCCTTCTTCGATGCGAACAACTGAAGATTCAGCTTCAACATGGATCTCAACCTCCTTTTTTCGCGGTTGTTTCCTTTATCTTCACGTGCTTTCCGTATTCTTCCGCTATGGATTGCAGGGCGACAACCATGCCTTCCAGCAGCAGCTGCACCTGGTCGTTCCGGCGCTCGTCGTCCCCCGCAGGAGCGGTTGCCGACAGCCAGCCGGATTCAACCTCCGTAACGGGAACAAGCCCTGTCAACTTCTCGATCGCATTCACCGCGCCGACCGTAACGGCAGAAACGCCCGCGCAGACGATGTCCTGGCCGGGGTCTGCGTAATGGGCGTGACCGGAAACGGAAAACCGCACGATCCGGCCGTCTGCCCCGCGAAAAATGTTCACCGTAATCATCGCGGCCTGCCGGTTACGCCTTGATGGACTCGATGGTTACTTTCGTGTACGGTTGGCGATGGCCTTGCTTCCTGCGAACGTTCTTCTTCGGTTTATACTTGAAGACGATGATCTTCTCGCCTTTGACGTGCTTCTCGACTTTCGCCGTAACCGAAGCGCCGGCTACGAGCGGAGTGCCGGTTACAAACCCGTTGTCGCCGGAAACCGCAAGCACACGGTCAAACGTCACGGTGTCGCCTTCGTTAGCGGACAGCTTCTCCACGAAGATGACGTCGCCGGCTTGTACTTTGTATTGCTTGCCGCCGGTTTCGATAATCGCGTACATATGTGCACCTCCCCATGTCCAAGACTCGCCTCAAAGGGTGCCGGCCGCCGCAGCTTGGCACAAGCTTCGCCGGAACGCCGGACTTTCGCTACCCGTTGGAGTGCGGTTACAGCATGCAATTGTTTTGAGCACTTTGCACGCACTATAGAATTTTATCACATAGGCCAAAGGATTACAACCGTCAATTCGCCGGCCGCATGCTTGCCGTTTTGCCGTTTGCCAGGCCGTCGCTTTATCGTAAAAAAGCAAGAAACGGTATACCGGCAAAAAACGAAATGGTATAACATTAAATGAATAGCCTTACACTTGCGTTATCGCGAAAAAAGGAGGGTGCGCATGTACGAGCTAAAAACAAAGGAGACCGAAGCCAGCGTCATCGAATTTATCGAACAGGTCGAAAACCCGAAAAAACGCGAGGACGCGTATCGGTTGTTGGATCTGTTCACCGAGACGACCGGTTATCCGGCGAAGATGTGGGGGCCCAGCATTATCGGTTTCGGCTCTTACCATTACAAATACGAATCCGGCCACGAAGGCGACGCTCCGCTGGTCGGCTTTTCGCCCCGAAAAGGAAAAATCAGCTTGTATTTCGCGGCGGGCGACCCGAACCGGGAAGAAGGTTTAAAAAAACTCGGAAAACATACGACGGGAAAAGCGTGCGTGTATATCAACAAAGTCGACGATATCGATATCGAGGTTTTGAAACAGTTGATCGTTCAGTCCGCTACGTTTTTGCGGGAGACCTATCCGGACCCGAGCAACGCCTGATCAAACGGGCAAGCAAAGCAGGCGGTTCGCTAGCCTTCCCTTGCCCGCTCCGCGCCGCCCTGCCGCTCTCTGTGCGGAAAAGGCGGCGCCGGCGGGTCCGTCAGCGCGGCGGAAGCCCGGCAATCGGCTAGCGGATATAAATCTTTCCCCTGCCTTTGCAGGCGGAACACGTCTCGTAGAAATAGGATTCGACGTTGGCCCGCGCCTTCTTGCGGGTCAATTCCAGGAGGCCGAGCCGCGTCCAGCCGAGCACCTGGCATTTCGTCCGGTCGCTCTTCATCGTCGCCTCCAGCTGCTGAACGACCTGCTGGCGATGCTGCTCGCTCTCCATATCGATGAAATCGACAATGACGATGCCGCCCACGTCTCTAAGTCGCAGCAGACGGGCGATCTCCGCCGCAGCCTCGAGATTCGTGCGAAACACCGTTTCCTCCAGATCGACCGTCCCCGTATATTTGCCTGTGTTGACATCGACAACCGTCAGCGCTTCGGTCTGATCCCAGACGAGGTAGCCCCCGCTTTCGAGCCAAATCCGCTGTTGAAACGCCCTGTCGAGCTGAGCGTAAATATTGAATTTTTCATAGAGGGGCTCGGGGTCCCGGTACAGCCGAAGACGGTCCTCCATCCCGGACGCCGTCTTGAGCATGTAAGCCCGCGCGTCGCGGTACGCGTTCTCGTCGTCGATAATCAGCTCTTCGGTATCCGGCGTGAACACATCGCGCACCATCCGCTGAACAAGGCCAAAATCGCGATGCAGCTCGCTCGGCGCGGCCGCCGTCTCGGCCGCCGCCAGGATGCCCTGCCAGATGCTCCGCAGTTCTCCCAAATCTTTGGCCAGCGATTCCAGCCCTTCGCCTTCCGCATTGGTCCGCAAAATCACGCCTTCGCCCGGCCTGCGCAGCTCCTCGGCCATATGCTTCAAACGGCTTCGCTCCTGATCCTGCTCGATCTTCTTCGATACGCCGACATAATCTGCGTAAGGCATATAAACCAAGGAGCGTCCAGGCAGCGAATAATGCGTGGTCACGCGAGCGCCCTTTCCTCCGAGCGGCTCTTTCATCACTTGTACGATCAGTTCGTCCCCGGGCTTCAGCAGCTCCGTAATGGCCGGCTTCACCTTCGGTTGCTTGTCGAGATGGGGATGCAGCACGTCGTCGACGTACAAAAACGCGTTTTTGGACAGGCCGATGTCGACGAAGGCAGCCTGCATGCCGGGCAGAACGTTGACAACCCGGCCTTTGTAAAGGTTGCCGACCAGCGACGCCCCTTCCGACCGCTCGACGCTGAATTCCGTTAGCCTTCCGTCTTCCACAAGGGCCGACTGGGTTGCATGACGCGTACAATGGACAAGCAGCTGCTTCATACCTGCCTCCCTTCCAAAGCCGTTTCTCCCATTTTACATGAAAAAACGAGAATCCGCATGTCCGTTTGTGAGCGTTCCGATAAACCCGTCGATCATGATGCCTTCGGGCACGACGCGGACGATTTTGCCCCTGTTCATCACATAGACCAGATGATAGCGCTCTTTCATCAGCAGATGAATAACCGAGGAGAGCGGGCGATGCTCGGCGACGACGATCGGCTGGGCCAGCGTTCCGCCGTCGATTTCGGATTCCGAGCGCCGGGCCCGATGAACCAGAAACCGGAGAAACACAAACGGCACGTTGCGCAAGTACGACCAGTTCGAAGCGCACAAAAACAGGCCGACCAAAAGCAAATTCAACTGCAGCAGGCCGCCCAGAAAAAGCGGAAAAACGGACAGCAGCACCACCGCGCCGCTCAGCGCCAGGCTCGTTCTCGCGCTCCAGACCAGCGTCTTGTGGTACGGCAGACGCAGGCTGATCCAGGCCTGCGCGATCCTTCCGCCATCCAGCGGCAAGACCGGCACCAGGTTAAAAAAAGCGATCGCCGCATTCGCCCGGATAAAATCTTCCGCCCATGACGGGTCGATCAGCCCGGCTTGTCCCGCCAGCCAGGCGCCGCCGGCCAGAACGGCGTTTTGCAGCGGGCCGGCGATCGCGACGATCGCTTCCTCCCGCGCCGGAATCGTTCCGGCGCCTTCGGCTTCCATGACCCCGCCGAACGGCAGGAGCTTTACTTCTTTTACCTTCCATCCGTAGCGAAGCGCCATGGCGAGGTGCCCCAGTTCGTGAAACAGCACGATGGCAAACAGCGCGGCCGTCTCCAAGAAATGCCCTGTCGCAATGGATGCAAGCATCAGCAGAACAAACAAGGGATGAACCTTAAACGAGACGCCCCGCCATTTAATCAAACGGCACCACTTCCGCCGGGTCCAGCGTTTTCCCGTTCTGCTCCACGGCAAAATACAGCGTTCCTTCCCCCGCCACGCTGCCGTCGCCGTTCCGTCCACCGCCGAGCTCGCCGAGCTTTTGTCCCGCTTTCACCCAGTCGTTCGGCTTCACTTCGGGGTCCGCCACGTTTCCGTAAACGGTCACGATGCGATTCACATGCTGAATCAGAATCGTCGCCAGCCCTTCGTCGCCGGTCGTCACCTGGGTCACCCGTCCCGTATGAACGGCAAAAACGGGACTGCCCTCCGGGGCCGCAAGCCGGATTCCGGCTTCGCCGGCGTCAAATCCCTGCACGATTCGCCCCTCGAGCGGCAGTACGGTTTCCTCCCGGGTCCAGTTTGCGCTGACGGCGCGCGTCTCCTCCTGCTGGCGGAAGATCGGCAGAAACGACGGCGAGCCGTCAAACGTACGCTCATACCACGCTTCGATCGCCTGAAAGTCCATATCCTGCGTAACCGCCGCAATCGCCCAGTCCCGCGCCTGCCCGCTGCCGGGAAGCTCCAGCCGGAGCCATCCCCACAGGGCGGCCAAAAGAAGTCCGGCGGCAACCGTGCGGACGGCCAATTCTTTCATGAATCCGCGAACACCGCTTCCCGGTACCGTCCGGCCGGGCCCGCTTCCGTTGCCCGCGCCTCCCGGTTCTCCGGCGCCCGGCAACCGGCTCAAACCGGCAAGGCCGATGCCGCTCCGGTCCGATCCTCCGGCCAATTGCCGCTGCCGTTCCTTCCACCATAGTTCCGGGTCGGCTTCGGCGGCTTTCGAAACGCGGCCGGCCCATCCCGCATGGGCAGGGGTAGCAGGGCCCGCCGCCGGCTCCGGAAGCGGACGCTCCGCTCTTCCGGCCGTCTCCGGCCGCGCCGGCCCGTCATCCCAGGCGTCCCCGGCCGGCGGTTCCGGCACGGTCGGGCCGCGAGGCATTTTTATTAATTGCTGAATGCGCAACCGTCTCCGTTCGCGGACGCTATTTCGAACCCGCATCTTTCGCACCCCTTGTCCGTTTCCTTTGTAACACGATATGGCGGACAAGGCCGGTTTAGACCATCCGTTGCAATGCCAGCCGGGCATGCAGCGACCTGCGGAGCGGCCGGCCGGGAACGCGGGCAATAAAAAAACCTGCCCGATTCGGCCGGTAGGTCTTGCCGATGAGGGCAGGCTTATGGGTGATTCGCGCTTGCGGTTCCGAAACGGCTAAGGGTCCATGGTGTACTTCTCCTGGTGAGCCTTGATGCTGAACACAAGACCGATACAGATCATGTTGAGCAGCAGCGAGGTGCCCCCGTAGCTGATGAACGGCAGCGTAATGCCGGTAATCGGCATGATGCCGATCATCATCCCGATGTTCTGGAAAATCTGAAAGACCATCATGGACGCGATGCCGATGATGACGAACGATCCCCGCAAATCGTAGCACTGGTAGGCAATCAAAATCATTCGGTATATAAAAATGAAATATAATAACAGCAAAATCGCCGAGCCCTGAAATCCGAACTCCTCGCCGATGACGACGAAGATGGAGTCGGAGTAGGTGTACGGAATAAACTTCCGGTTTTTCGACTCGCCCTGCATATAGCCGTCGCCGGTCAAGCCCCCCGACCCGATCGCGATCTTGGCGTACTCGGATTGCCGGCGTTCGTCCGCCGTCGCCTGGTCCGGATGGATATAGGTATTGATCCGCTGGTACCAGTGAGACTTATTGTGGTCGGACAGGAATTCCTTGATTTCCGTATTAAACGCGTTGAATAAGGTGACGAAAAGCACGAGACCCGCAACGACCGAAGCAAGACCGATCAGCACGTATGTGTAGCGAACGTTGCCGATCCACAGCATGCCGAGCACGATAAAAATGTAAATGATCGCGTTCCCGAGGTCCGGCTGAATCATGACGAGCGCGAACGGCACGATCGAAGCGGCGGCAACGGCCATCACGTCGGTGCGGAACCGAAGCGGCTCCCCTTGCCGCCTGCCCATGATGGCCGCTACGGCAATAATCAGAAACAGCTTCATCAATTCCGCCGGCTGAAACGTCAGCCCTCCCCCAAGATCGAACCAACCTTGGGCGCCGTTGCGATTCGAGCCGAAGAAAAAGACGAGAATAAGCGACAAAATGCCGAGTGCATACCAGACATACCAGGTCTTCAATAGAAGCCTGTAATCGAATAGCGTAATCAACAGCAAAATAACAAAGCCGACCCCGTAAAACATCAACGTCTTGACGTCGGAGTTGGCGAATTTCGGGTCGTTGAAGGTGGCGCTTCGAACGACAAGGGCGCTGATCACCCCGAAGGCGACCAGAATCAGCATCATCAGCCAGTCGATTTTCTTGATTCGGTTCAGCAAGCGGAATCAACCCATTCCGAGAAACTTCTTGAACCGACCGAACATGCCGCTTTTCTCCTCAAGCTGCATCAGGGGAACGGTCTCCCCGAGAATGCGTCTGGCGATGTTGCGGTAGGCGATGGCGGCTTTGGAAGCCGGATTGATCACCGTCGGTTCTCCGTGGTTTGCGCCTTTGATCACATTCTCGTCATCCGGCACAATCCCGAGCAAATCGATGGCAAGCACCTGGCAAATATCGTCGATCTCCAGCATGTCGCCGTTTTTGAGCATATTGGGGCGAATCCGGTTAATGATCAGCTTGGGACTGGAAATCCCCTTTTTCTCCAGCAAGCCGATAATGCGGTCGGCATCGCGGACGGCGGCGTTTTCCGGCGTCGTCACCACGATGGCTTCGTCCGCCCCGGCAACGGCATTCTGGAACCCTTGCTCGATCCCGGCGGGACAGTCGATAATCACGTAATCGAAATCGGGCTTGAGGTCTTCCACCAGCTTGCGGATCTGCTCCGGAGAAACGTCATTCTTGTCCTTCGTCTGGGCGGCAGGGAGAATATACAGCTCGTCAAACCGTTTATCCTTCACGAGCGCCTGATTGAGCCTGCAGCGCCCCTCCACAACGTCGACAAGGTCGTAAATGATGCGGTTTTCAAGTCCCATCACCACGTCCAGGTTGCGCAGACCGATGTCCGTGTCGACCATGCACACTTTTTTCCCCATAAGCGCCAGTGCCGTCCCCAGATTCGCCGACGTGGTCGTTTTGCCGACGCCGCCTTTCCCTGAAGTCACGACGATCGCTGCTCCCATCGATTTACACTCCTTTGAAATGCAAGACTTCTTTGCGGTGATGATGCAGATGCGTCAGCTTATCCAACGCCATGACACCGTCGCGCAAATAAGCAAATTCCATCCAAGGTTCGGACGAAGTCCACTCCTCGGGCGGCCGGCTGATGACATCCGCGATACGCAGCTGCGTAGGCGTCATGCGCGAGGCCGCGATAATGGCGTCCGGACGGTTCGGATAGCCGGCGTGCGCGACTCCCCGCAGCGCTCCCAGGATATAGATATCGCCTGTACAACGCACGATTCCGCCCGGATTGACGTCGCCAAGCAGCAACAAATCGCCGTCAAACTCGAGCGTCTGGCCCGAACGCACGATACAGGCTATCGTATGTAAGGCGTTTTTGCGGCCGGCCGCTTGATCGGCTTCGGCATCGCTTTCGATGCTTTGCACCAGAAAATTGCCCTGGCGCCGAATGGCGGAGCGAATCCGTTCCTTCTCGTCCTCGCTTAGCTGCCGGGAACCGAGCTTGACGGTGACATGAACGATGGGGCCCGCGAGCTGCTGCTCGTGCTTGTCCAGCTTGGCCTGAAGCTCGTCCAACAGCGACACGAAGTCGCACTGATCGTCAAGCAGGAATACGAGTCCGTCTTTGACGCCTTTGATCGTAACCGCTGATTTGCCGTTCAACTTTCGCTCCTCCCCCACCCTAACCAATTCTGCCAGATAAGCCCGAATTCCTGCCGAGCGCTTCTTAGCCCCCGTTTTCTTCGGCGGACGAGGCGATGTTTTTTACGAGCCATCTGCGAACCGGAATATACAGCAAGAGAGCAAGCAGTGCCGAAATCAGCAACGTGGGCACGATATGCCAATATACCGCGAACGCAAACGTCACATTGACCAACTGAAACAGATCATATATGCCGTATACCATCATATCGAGCAAAGCGCTTCCCAAAGCGACCGAAACGAGCGTAAAGCTCAGCGTGCGGGGGCGGCGCTCTGCGATCAGCCCGAGCAAATACCCCAGCAAAGCCATCGAAAACCCGTAGGCGCCGATCAACTTGCCGTAAAACAAGACGTCCTCCAGAAGACCGAAGCCAAGCCCGAAAAAGAAGGCCCGATGCCGGTTTCCGTAGAGGGCGACAAATACCGTCATAATAAAAGGCAAATGAGGCAGCAGACGGTCGCTCCACCCCGGCGGAACAAGCCAGGGCAGAACGGACGTCTGAACAAGCAAAAGCAGAACCGTCGCCAGAATCGTCCAGTTCATTCGCATGTTCACGGCGCATCCACATCCGGCGTAACCACGACGAACACGTCGTTGAGATGGTCGAACTTCGCGGCCGGTTCAATCGTAGCCGTGTGCGTCAGGCCGAAATCGCCGACCTGGCTGCTGACCACTTTACCGATAATAAGGCCTCTGGGGAACACGTTGCCCAAGCCGGACGTAATGACAATGTCGCCTTCCTTGACAACGTCGTTCTCGTCGATTTTGCTCATTTGGAGCACGTTTTTTTCCTTGTCGAAATCCACGATGCCGAACGACTGATCCTCGCGGCCGAAAATCGTGGCCGCAATCGAGATGGAATCGGTCGAAGTCGAGCTCAGCTCCGTAATCGGCGTCACCGTGGAGGTGAACTCCGATACGCGGCTCACCAGACCGACAAGCCCGTCCACCGTCGTAACCGCCATCTTCTCCTTGACCCCGTCGTGGGAACCGAGGTTGATCTTGATGGTCGGGTCGTACGGGTTGGAACTGTTCGCCACGACTTGCGCGATCAGAAACTTGTAGTTGTAAAGCTTCTTCTGACGTTCGGTAAAGTTGAGCTCCTCCTGCAGGGCTTCGTTTTGTTTGGCGATCAGGTTGTAGCGGATTTTGTCCTCCGTGTAGCGGGCGACGGTTTGCCTAAGCTCCTCGTTCTCCTTATACACGTCGGAAAGACGGCTCAGATCGCGAAAAAAATCCGCCACCGCCCCAACGGGCCGATACAACGCGCCCTGCAGCGTTCCGAAGGTGTCGTTGATAAATTTCTCGGGCCAGGTCAGCTTGCTGCGGCCAAAGGTGTATCCCAGCAGGGCGATCGCCACCATGACTCCGATCATCAAAATGAACAAGCGCTTGTTGCGCACGATCCTAAAAATATCCGCTCACCCGCTTCCTTTCACCGGGCATTTCGCAATGCCGATTAGCGGCTGGACCTCGTTTTGAACAGGTGAATGTTGTCAAGCGCGCGTCCCGTGCCGATGGCCACGCAATCCAGCGGGTTCTCGGCCACGATGACCGGCATTCCCGTTTCCCGTGCAAGCATCTTGTCGAGGTTGCGCAGCAGCGCGCCGCCGCCGGTCAGCACGATCCCCCGGTCCATAATATCGGCGGACAGCTCGGGAGGACATTTCTCCAGCGTCACCTTGACCGCCTCGACGATCGCGTTCACCGTATCGGACAAGGCTTCCGTAATCTCGTCCGAAGTGATGGCGAGCGTCTTCGGCAAGCCGGTGACGAGATCGCGGCCGCGAATTTCGATCGATTCGACCTTGTCCAGCGGCAGGGCGGAGCCGATCTCCATTTTGAGCTGTTCGCTTGTCCTCTCTCCGATCATCAAATTGTACAGCCGCTTGATGTACTGCATGATCGCTTCGTCCATCTCGTCGCCGGCCACGCGGATGGAACGGCTCGTGACGATGCCGCCGAGCGAAATGACCGCGACTTCCGTCGTGCCTCCGCCGATGTCGACGACCATGCTGCCGGTCGGTTCCCAGACGGGCAGGTCGGCCCCGATCGCCGCGGCGAACGGTTCCTCGATCGTGTACGCTTCACGCGCGCCGGCCTGCTTCGTCGCGTCTTCGACCGCGCGCTTTTCGACCGCGGTGATGCCGGAAGGGACGCAAACCATCACGTTCGGATGCCGAGGAAGCAGCGAACGCTCCTTCTGCGCGCGGCGGATAAAATACTTGATCATTGTGGCCGTCGTTTCGAAATCGGCGATGACGCCGTCCTTCATCGGACGGATCGCGCGGATATTGCCGGGCGTCCGGCCGATCATCTTTTTGGCCGCTTCGCCCACGGCTTCGATTTTCTTGGTATCGGTACGAAGGGCGACCACCGAGGGCTCCCTCACGACAATGCCTTTGCCTTTGACGTAAACAAGCGTATTTGCGGTTCCAAGGTCGATTCCCAGATCTCGCGTAAAGCCTCCAAACATACGTTCCAAACCTCCTGTAGGACAATCCAATTCATTATATTACATACAGCCGGTCTCCTTCAAACTAATAAAGCGATTGTCTCCAATTACCAGGTGGTCCAGAACCTCGATGCCGATCAGTTCCCCCGCTTCGGTCAAACGGCGTGTCAGCAAAATGTCCTCGGCGCTCGGCGTCGGATCGCCGCTCGGATGATTGTGCGCGCACAGAATCGAAGCGCTGCTCCGGCGGATCGCCGCGCGGAACACTTCGCGGGGATGAACGATGGAGGCGTTCAAGCTGCCGACCGAGAGCGTTTCGCGCCCGATGACCTGATTTTTGGTGTTGAGAAAGAGACAGACGAAGCGTTCTTCCCGCAAATGGCGCATCTCTTCCATCAACAGGTCGGCCGCATCCTGCGGCTTGGTGATCTGAACCGTCTCCGGCAGGCGCGAACGGGCAACCCGGCGGCCGAGCTCGATCGCGGCCTGCAGTTGCAGCGCCTTCGCCGGACCGATTCCGCGAATTTGCGTCAGCTCCTCCCAGGAGAGGGAGGCAAGGTTTTTCAGGCTGCCGCAGTCGTTCAAAATACGCTGGGCCAAATGAATGACCGATTGCTCGCGGGTGCCCGTTCGAAGCAAAATGGCCAGAAGCTCCGCGGTGCTGAGCGCAGCCGGTCCGTGAAGCTGCATTCTCTCCCGCGGGCGCTCCCCCGGAGGAAGCTCCCGCAGCATATAGGACAGACGGTCCATCGAATCCCTCATCTCACGAGTCCGCGTCGGCCGCAGGTATGGGCTAAGGTCATCGGGTCGGGTTCACGGAAAGCGGAGGCCGAACGTCTTCTCCAGCATATCCGCAACGAGCGAAACCGGAAGGCCGACAACGTTGAAAAAGCATCCTTCGATGCCGTCGACCAGAAGGGAGCCGATCCCCTGCACGGCGTACGCGCCGGCTTTATCCATCGGCTCTCCCGTCTCGATATACCGGGCAATCCGATCCGGGGACAGTTCCTTCATCCGCACGCGGGTGACGCGGTGCGCGGTAACGGTTCGGCCGGTAGCAGGGTCCAGGCAGGTGACCCCGGTATACACCTCATGCGTGCGGCCGGACAGGCGCCGCAGCATCGACGCCGCATCGGCGGCGTCCGACGGCTTGCCCATCGCCTCTCCGTCCAAGGCGACGACCGTATCGCTGCCGAGGACGATTTGCAGCGCGCCGTCCGCAGCCGGCTCCAGCGTTCTGGAGACGGCCAGCGCCTTGCGCAGCGAAAGTTCTTCGACGATCCGCTGCGGCGTCCAATCCGCCGGCGTGCTTTCGTCGGCGTCGCTCGGGCGGACGATTACAGGCAAGCCGAGCAGCCGGACCAACTCCTGCCTGCGCGGCGAAGAGGAGGCGAGCACGATCGCGGCCGCGGCCGGATTTCGTTCGTTCATACGTTCGATCCCGCTTTCTTTACATTCTTCGATACAGCCAAATGGCCAGGGCGGCCCCGATAATGCTCATCAAACTGAGATTCAGGCCGAGATGGAGATTGAATTTGAGCACCAGCAAATCGGCGGAAGGCGACCAGTCCACCTTCGCGGCCCGGGTCAAGAAAGACAAGCCCGGAACGCTTTCCAGCCACCGGGCCACCAAAGCTCCGCCAATCAGGCCCAAAAACACGAAAAGCAGCAGTATCCAGCCGTTTTTCTTCACGATTCAACGTCTCCCACCATTTTTTGACACCCGATTCTTTTCATTATACGGCTCTGCGTCCTGTCGCACAATGCGCAATCGGAACGTCTTCGCACGTTGCGACTAACGGCCTACTCATGCCGGAACGGTTCGTTATGCGTCCAGGCTCTTTCATTATAGCACATATGTTCCCGTTTCGCTCCGAAAAGCGCTCCGGAACCGAAAAGAACGAAGCCGGAGGAACTTCGGAATGCGGAGAAGCTCCGAATCCGGACGAGCCCCCGGAACCGTGCTCCGGGGGCTCGTTCGGATCAACGCCCAATCGCTTGGCTTCCGCTTAGCTTCCGCTCTCCAGCGCGACCGTCATTCTGAGTTGCCTGTCGGCAAGCGCCGCGGATATGACGGACGATTGAATGCTCCAAAGCAGGGCGCGATCGGGCTTGCGGTTGTATTCGCCGAAGCTCTTCAGCGCTTCGTTCAAATGCCCGGCCGCGGATTGTGCCGGCTCGCGGATCTCTGTGTTCCAGGATCCCGCCGCTGCGGCCGTTTTCGACCAGGCCTGCCGCAGCGTCTCGATCGTCCGGACGTCGCCGTCTCCGAAAGCGGCGGGTTGGGCGTCCATCAGCGCCTTCGACGTCAGGCCGATCAGCTTCATGTACAGCGCCGCGCTTTTTTCGAGAAACGCCGGAAGGTCCGGCTCCGCTGCGGACCCGTCGAACGTAAGCTTGACATTTTCGACCGGTTTGATGTAAACCTGCGTTCCCTCAAGCTGCGTCGCCAGCCGTTCCGCGTCTTCCCTGGTAGGAGCCGCCCCGGCGAAAACCCGAAATCCGTTCGTCGTATCGGCGGCGGCCGCCACTCCTTGCCGGTTCAAAGCGGCCAGCGCCTCCTTCATGCTGTCTTCGGAGCGGAATACGCCGTATTGCAGCATATAAGCCGTAAATGCGGGAACTTCCTTTGCGGGCAAAACGGATGCGGGCGCCGGCGAAGCGCCTGAATGATTCCCTTCTTTCGAGGCCGCGTTACCGGACGCGGATTGAGCCGGCGCCGAAGGATGATCCGCATCGGCAGGCGCCATGGCGGCCAGCGCATCGCCTGCTCCGCCCTCCATCCGGTTCCCGCTTGGGAGCAGCGACTCGCCCGCAAACAGCGAAAGCAGCATATAGCCGAACAGCCCGCCGGTCAGAATCGCTCCGCCGACCGAAGCGATGACCCTCCACCAGGACGGGCGATCATCGCGGAAGCGGAATTCGTTCCGCAAGCCGTAAGGCGCTCCCGCTTCCTCCTGCGCCTCGCCGGAACGCCCATCCGCTTCGTGCCGGCCGTCCGCTTCGGCCTCCCATGGTTCCGCCGGATGCGGCCACGCTTCTTCCCCGCGGCGCGAAGCCGGCTTCAGGCGATGCGCTTGCTCCCGGGCGTAAGGCGCAGACGAACGGAGCTCTTCTGCCGGCGCCGGAACGGCATCTTCCGGCTGATGCCGTCTCCCCGAGAAGGGCCGTATATCGGCCTGCCTTCGCTCGCGACCGGCCGGCATGCGAAGATCGGCCGGCTTGCGGTCTTGGCCTGCGGACGGCCGGTTCTCGGCACGCGGCCAATCGCGCACCGGTTTCGGCTCGCGGTCGGCCAGCGGCGCCGATTCGCCGTAACGCGTCCGGTTCGGATAACGAATGATTTCTTCCAACGCGTGAATATCGTCCTGGTAAGGGCTTTGCCAAGCCTGCCATTCGTGCGCGCCATGCCCGCTCTCCGCGCGCGTTTCCCGATCCGGGGCCGCTTCGTGTCCGGTTTCCTTGACAGGCTGGCCGCCGGTGTCCTGACGCCCGGAGCCGGAAAACCCCCGAATCGTCTCCTGGGGGCTTGTCCCGTCGAACCGAAACGTCATTCTCGCCTTCTGCTGCATATCGACCGTCTCCCCTTGTCCCTCGTTCTGATTCTAATCTATGAGAGACAACCGGCAAATATGATGAACGTTCGGCTCGCCATTTTTCCGCGCTTATCCCGACCCGTCAGCCGCAAGCGCCACCCGTCTGCGCAAGCGACGCCGGCCGAAAAGACGCAAAGCCGGACAGGCCCATGCGCCTATCCGGCTTCAAAAAGGTTCGTCCGCCTTCCGCCCCTAGGCGTTCCGGCGTTCGCGCAGCAGACGGACCAGCCCGTCCGCCGCTTTATAGATATCGCCCGCTCCCATCGTCAGCACCAGGTCGCCGGGAGCGACGCGCGCCGCCAGCAAGTCCCGCGCCTCCTCCTTGGTCGGAACGTAAGCGACATTGGAGTTGCTGTTGCGTTCGATCAATTCGGCCAGCTTTCGGGAATGTACGCCTTCGATCCGCTTTTCGCCCGCAGGGGAGTAGATGTCGGTAACGATCACTTCGTCCGCATCCTTGAACGCCCTGCTGAACGCGTCGAGCAGAAAATACGTGCGCGAATACCGCTGCGGCTGGAACACCGCGATAATCCGCCTGCCCGTCGCCTTGGCCGCCTGGATGGTCGCTTCGATTTCCGTCGGATGATGCGCGTAGTCGTCGACGACGAGGACGCCGTCCACCTCTCCGATCACCTGGAATCTGCGCTTGGCCCCGCGGAACTCCACAATCGCTTCGGCAATTTGCTCGAACGGAACGCCGGCCTCCAGGCAGACGGCCGCGGCCGCAAGCGAGTTGTACACATTATGCAGACCCGGAACCGACAGCCGGACCGTGCCGAGCCGCTCGCCCGACCGGACGACCGTGTACGACGCATAGCGGTCGCCGAGCTCGATGTCGGCCGCCATGTAATCGGCCCGCTCGCGGATGGCGTACGTGATCGTCCGGGAGATATGCGCACGGGCCAGAACGGACCGGACATTCTCGTCGTCCACACAGACGACCGCGCAGCCGTCCGGCCGGACGTGGCCGAGAAACTCGGCGTACGCTTCCTTCAGTTTGCCGAAATCGCCGCCGTAGTTTTCCAAATGGTCCGCCTCGATATTGGTCACCACCGCAATCGCAGGACGGTATTGCAAAAAGGATCCGTCGCTCTCGTCCGCTTCCGCGACGACGTATTCGCCTTTGCCGGCTTTGGCGTTCGTGCCGACATTGACGATTTCGCCGCCGATGATGTATGTCGGATCAAGCCCGCACGTCTCCATGACAAGCGCGATCATGGACGATGTCGTCGTCTTGCCGTGCGCGCCCGCGACCGCGATGCCCTTGCGGTCGTTCAGCAAGCGGGCCAGCATTTCCGCCCGGTGCAGCGTCGGAATGTTCAGCGTTTCCGCCTCGACGCGCTCGACGTTATCCTTGGGCAGCGCCGTCGAATAGACGACCAGATCCGCGCCGCGGACATGCTCCGGCCGGTGGCCGATGTAGATTTGCGCGCCCTTTGCGGCGAGCTTCTCCGTCAACTCCTGCCTGGCGACGTCGGATCCGGTAACCTTGTACCCCATTTCCAACATGACTCTGGCTATAGCGCTCATGCCATAACCGCCAATTCCGATAAAATGCACATGTTCTGCCGTTCGCAACGACGCTTCACCAGCCTTTTTCAGAATTCGTATGATGGAGCAGCCACGAACGGACATCGGCGATCAAGTAAAGCGTGCCGGTTACGACCGACAGCGTGCGATCGGGACTGTCGGCGGAAAGCCGCTGCAGCTTATCCAAAGCGAGTTTCCAATCGGGTTCGACGATGATGCGTTCCGGTCCCCCGACCTCGCTCTTCAAGCGCTCGGCGATTTCGGCCAAGTCCGCGGCACTCATTTTTTTGTGGAAATCAGGCTCCGTCACGATCAAAGAATTCACCATTGGTAATATATGCCTTAACGTCTGCTCATGATTCTTGTTAGGCATCATTCCCAGCATCACGTTCAGCCGGTCGTAATCGTACACGGTACGAAGAGCCGCCGCGAGCGCCTCCATCCCTTCGGGATTGTGCGCCCCGTCGATCAGCACGCGCGGATGGCGCGACACCATCTCCAGACGGCCCGGCCAAACCGTGTTTTTCAAACCGGCTGCCAGATTGTCGTCGTCTACGATCAGCGCGTAATACTGGCGGAGCACCTCCAGCGTCATCACCGCGACCGCGGCGTTGGTCTGCTGATGCGCTCCGCTGAGCCCGATCGAAAGGTCGGCAATGGCGCGGAACGGGCCTTCGAACGTAAAGATCTGTTCGTTCTCGGCCACCGACTGCGTCCGATACGTAAACTGTTCGCCCAGCAAATAAAGCGTCGCCTGCTTGGCGGCCGCCGTCTTCCGGATCACCTCGACCGCTTCGGGCTGCGAGGCCGCGGAGATGACCGGAACGCCCGCTTTGATGATCCCCGCTTTTTCCGCCGCGATTTCCGCCAGCGTGTTGCCCAAAAGGTCCATATGATCGTGGCCGATGTTGGTGATCACGCAGGCGACCGGAGTCACCACGTTCGTCACGTCCAGACGGCCGCCAAGCCCCGTTTCCCAAACGACGTAATCGGGATACGTAACGGTTGCGTAATAGAGAATCGCCAGCGCCGTCGTCACCTCGAACATCGTCAGCGGCCCGAATTCCGTTTCGGCCATTCTGTCCGCAAGCGGCTTCAGCCGGTTGGCGAGCTGAAGCAGCACGTCGTCGGGAATGTCCTGGCCGTTGTATTGAAACCGGTTCGAATACGAGGTCAAATACGGCGACGTAAACGTCCCCACATCATAGCCGCATTCCAGCAGCACGCTCGTCAAATAGGCGCAAACGGAGCCTTTGCCGTTCGTGCCCGCGACGTGGATGAATTTGAGCCGGCGGTGCGGATAATCCAGCCATTCCATCAGCAGGTTCATCCGGTCCAATCCGGGACGAATGCCGACAGTCGGCATCAATCCCGTGATCCAGTTCACCGCTTCGGCAACGGACCCAAACGCTTCTGCGCTTTCCCTGTTGTCTTCGCGTTCGTTGTTCATGCTGTCCTACCTCCGTCAGCTCCGCAGTTCCGCAATCCGGGCAAGCACCTTGTCGCGCTTCTGGCGGTAATCCTCGCCTTTGGCCCGCTCCTGCTCCACGATGTGGGCCGGGGCTTTGGCGATATAGTCTGCGTTTGCCAGCTTCTTCTCCACCCGCTCGACTTCCTTGTTCAGGTTCGCCAGCTCCTTCTCCAGGCGGGCGATTTCCTGGGAAATGTCGATCAGGCCCGCCAGCGGGAAATACAGCTCGGCGCCGGTGACGATCGCCGTCATTGCCTTGTCCGGAGGCGTCAAAGCGGCATCGAGCGTCAGCGCGGATGTATTGCAGAAACGCTGCAGATACGGCTCGTTTTTCCGCAAAATTTCGCCTTCGGCCTCTCCCGTCGGCTTGACGAGCAGCTCGATTTTTTTGCCCAGCGATACGTTTACCTCCGCCCGGACATTGCGCACCGCGCGAATGACATCCATCAGCAGATTCATTTCGCGGACCGCTTCCGGCGCCTCGAAGGCGGCATCGTATTCGGGCCAAGCGGCCAGCGTGATCGTTTCGCCCGGCTCATGCGGCAAGTGCTGCCAAATCTCTTCCGTGATAAACGGCATGAACGGATGCAGCAGCCGGAGCGTGCGGTCGAGCACATAGGCCAGAACCGACTGGGTGCTCCGTTTGGCCGCTTCGTCCTGCCCGTACAGCGTCAGCTTCGCGAATTCGATGTACCAGTCGCACAGATCGTCCCACAGGAAGTTGTACAGAAGCCGTCCCGTTTCGCCGAATTCGTACGACTCCATCAGCCGCGTGATGTCCCTTGCGGTTTCGTTGAAGCGGTGCAAAATCCAGCGGTCGGCCGTGGACAGCGCGCCGGACAAGTCGATGTCTTCCGCGCGGAACCCTTCCAGATTCATCAGGGCGAACCGCGACGCGTTCCAGATTTTGTTCGCGAAGTTGCGGGCTTGCTCCACCTTCTCGAGGCGGAAGCGCAGATCCTGCCCCGGCGTGATGCCGGTCGAGATCATAAACCGCAGCGCGTCGGCGCCGTACTCCTCGATCACTTCGAGCGGATCGACGCCGTTGCCGAGCGATTTGGACATTTTGCGCCCTTCGGCATCCCGCACGAGACCGTGAATAAGCACGTCCTTAAACGGAATCGTGTCCGTAAATTCAAGCGCGGTGAAGATCATCCGGGCCACCCAGAAATAAATGATGTCGTAGCCCGTCACCAGGACATCGGTCGGGTAATACCGTTTGAAGTCTTCGCCGCCGTCCGGCCAGCCGAGCGTCGAGAACGGCCACAGCGCGGAGCTGAACCACGTATCGAGCACGTCCTCGTCCTGCTTCCAGACGCTGTCCGGCCGATCCGCGCCTTCCGGCGCTTCCATTCCGACATACGTCTCGCCGGTTTCGGAATTATACCAAGCCGGAATCCGGTGCCCCCACCAAAGCTGGCGGGAAATGCACCAGTCGCGCACGTTCTCGATCCAGTTGAGGTAGATCTTCTCGAAGCGTTCCGGCACGAAATTCACGCCGCCGCCCGATTTCTGGGACGCGATCGCCTTCTCGGCAAGCGGCTTCATCGCAACGAACCACTGCGTCGACAGATACGGCTCCACGACGGCGCCGGAGCGTTCGCTGTGGCCGACCTGGTGGACGTGATCTTCGATCTTGATGCAGACGCCTTGCTCCTGCAAATCCTTGACGATCCGCTTCCGGCACTCGGCCCGGTCCAGCCCTTGGTACGGTCCCGCGTTCTCGTTCATGCAGCCCGTCTCGTCCATCACCGTGATTTGCGGCAGATCATGGCGCTGGCCGACCTCGAAGTCGTTCGGGTCGTGGGCCGGCGTAATCTTTACCGCGCCGCTGCCGAATTCCTTGTCGACGTATTCGTCGCCGATAATCGGAATTTCCCGGCCCACGATCGGAAGCAGCAGCGTCTTGCCGATCAGGTGCTTGTAGCGCTCGTCTTCCGGGTGAACGGCGACGGCCGTGTCGCCGAGCATCGTCTCCGGACGGGTCGTCGCCACCGTAATATGGCCGCTTCCGTCGGCCAGCGGATACCGGAGATGGTACAGATGGCCGTTCACTTCTTTGTATTCGACTTCAATGTCGGACAAAGCGGTGCGCGCAACCGGGTCCCAGTTGATGATCCGTTTGCCGCGGTAAATAAGCCCCTTCTCGTACAGGCGGACGAACACCTCGCGCACGGCGCGCGACAAGCCCTCGTCCAGCGTAAAGCGCTCGCGGGAGTAATCGAGGCTGAGGCCCATTTTCGCCCACTGGCTGCGGATCGTGTTCGCGTACAGCTCTTTCCATTCCCATACTTTTTCCAAAAACGCTTCCCGGCCGAGATCGTACCGGCTTTTGCCTTCCTCGCGCAGCTTCTGCTCCACCTTCGTCTGCGTGGCGATGCCCGCGTGGTCGGTGCCCGGCAGCCACAGCGCGTCGTAGCCCTGCATCCGCTTGAAGCGGATCAAAATATCCTGCAGCGTAAAGTCGAGGGCGTGGCCGATGTGCAGCATGCCCGTAACGTTCGGAGGGGGAATGACGATCGTGTATTTGGGCGCGTCAGGCCGGCGCCCCGCCTTGAAGTATCCGCCCTGAATCCAGGCGTCGTACCATTTCCGTTCGGCATTCGACGGATCGTAGGTCGTCGGCATTTCGACGGTCGTTTTCTCATGCGATTCGCTCATCGTCGGACATAACCTCCATAGGGGACAAAAATACAAAAACCTCCCGTCGCAAAGGACGAAAGGTTCGCTTCCGTGGTACCACCTTCATTCCGCTCGGCCATCCGGCCGCTCGGCACTCAAGCGCATGTTAACGGCTGCCGCCGTCCCGTCCTACTGGCTTCGCGTTCAAACGGGAGACTCCAGGGCGACTTCCGCAGCTACAGTCCTGCGGCTCCCTCCCAGCGCTGCGCGATGCAGCGGGGCCGCTCTCTGAAGGCATAAACTGCGTACTCTTCCCTATCCGCGTCTTTATGACCTATCATACCCGTATGGACGGAGAGAGTCAATATGAGCGGGCGCCGCATCGCGATCGGAACCGCCGAGGCGATCAAATTCGTCTCCTGATTATAAAAGCCGCCCCGCGGAACTTCCGGTTCCACGGAGCGGCTGAAGTCACGGAATATGAAGGACTTGCCCTTCGACGACGTGCGGCTCGCTCAGGCGGTTGTAGATCTGCAGCTCGCGGGGCTGAACGTTGTAGCGGACGGCGATCGTCTCCAGCGTGTCGTCCCGCTGCACGATGCACAGCTTGAGTTTGCGGAAGCTCTGTTCCTCGCCTCCCTTGGCCAGGAAGAAGCGGGTCCATTCGATCTCGTCGCCGGTTTCTGCGGCTTTGGCCTCGGCGGGCGGCGCGGCCGGTTGCGTCGGCGGCTCGGGAATGCGGGGAGCCTCCTCTTTTTTGGAGTTTTTGTCCCCGAGCTGCGCCAAAATGCCTAAACCGGACGCCGGCTCCGTATGCCCTGCATTCGCTGCATTCGCCGCATTCGCCGCTTTCGCGCCGAGCGCAACGCGCGGCGGCTCCCGCTTCTCCGGCGGACGCGGCTCCTGCTGCGGCTGGGCCGACGGGGATGCCGATTCCGGCCATGCCGGCAAGGCGTCCTTCTGCGGCGGCTGGAACTCGGCGTGCGCGGCTTCGCCGTCGTCCTGCCAAGCGTGTTCATCCGCCTTCGCCGGCGCGGAAGCGGCGGAGAACGGCTCCTCTTCCCGTTCGGATTCGGGCTCGGCGTTCAGGCCGGGCGCGAGCGTTTGATTTTCGCCGCCATGGTTCGCTTGAAATTCTTCGTCCTCGCTCCGGCCAAACGCGGAGTGTTCGCCGTCCTCCCCGATCCGCCACGCCTGCCGGTAGGCGTCCGATGAGGAGGACGTCGGCTGGACGTACCCCTCCGGCGAGTAGGCTTGACGCTCGCGGTACGCGTCCGTTTGCGCCGGCGGGCTCTGCCCGAAATCGGGATCCGGCGGAGCGGCATTCTCCCGGTCAGAAGCATCCGTCTCGCGTGGGGATACCGCAGGCCCGCCGTAGGCGGCCTGCGCCGGATACGCATCCGGGCTTCCGCCCTCCTGCGGCCGTGCAGTCGGCGCGGACGGCTCGGGCGCGAAGGCCGGCGCCTGGTGCACGACGGTAAACCCGTCCTCGTTCCATACGGGGGCCTGCGGCGCCGATACTTGCAGGCCGCGGAGCGACAGCACGCCGGTTACGTTCAGCGAACGGTCCGACAGCACATCGACGTCGAAGTTGTCGATCTCGACGGCCAGATCGTCGTGGCTCTGCACGCGGCTGAGCGGCAGCGAGATTTCCACCGGAATCCAATGTTCGAAATCCCGGGACAAGGCGGGGTCTTCCTGCGAACGGTACACGCCGGTCAGGAGCAGATGGCCTTTGAGCAACACATGGTCATCCTGTGCGATCGTCTGCATATGCGGCACCAGCTCGATCTCTTCCAGTTGGTCGATCGCGGCCGTATCTGCGGGCAGTTGCACCCGTTCGTAAATATCGAATCGCAATCCGTTTAACGATTCCGTCACGACATCAGTCCTCCTTTCGGGGTAAACGCGCCCCGCAAGGGACGGGGCCGGCATAGCTCATTAGTTATCTATATGCTGTCCGGAGTCGGGCATGCCTGCGGAATCGAAGAAAACCGCCTGACGGCGGCGGCATGGTTGGACGGGACCTCTCTTCAAAGCACGAACGATAGGGATGATGGCGGCGAAACGGACCTTTCGGTATCCCGGCCGCTCAGGACCGTTCGGCTTCCATAACCAGCTCGGGCCCCTTCACAGGCTCGTTTAAACGAATGGCTCCAAACGCAATGGGAAAGACCGCCCGCTTGTTTGGAAGGGCCGGCATCTCGTACGGCGACCCGAAACGGGGCTGTAGTTGCTCAAAAGGCAACTGTTTGGCTCACTTCCCCCTTTTTCGCACATGCAGTTGCTCTCCTGGCAATTGGAAGGGCCGGCACGTCGTTCGGCGACCCGAAACGGGGCTCCAGTTGCACAAAAGGCAACTGCACGGCTATCCTCCCGCTTTTTCGCGCATGCAGTTGCTCTCCTGGCAATTGGACGGGACGCCCGCTTGTTCGGGGCCTGGCAATTGGACGACCACCCGCTCGTCGCGTCCCGAAACGGCAAAAACCCCCGCACCATCGGCGCAGGGCCGCGTGCGGGGGATAAACTCAAAGATTCGACAGCGCCGTTCGGAACGCTTCGACGGTAAAATCAATGTCGGCTTCCGTGTGGGCGATGGACAGGAACCAGCCTTCGAATTGCGAAGGCGGAATGTTGACGCCTTCGTCCAGCAGGCGGGCGAATACGGCGCGGAACCGCTCCACGTTCGACCCGCGGGCCGTTTCGTAATTGATGACCTGCCGGTCCGTAAAGAACGGGCAGATCATCGAACCGACCCGGTTGATCGTCAGGGGGACGCCGGTGTCTTTTGCCGCTTGCTCCAGTCCCTGCTGCAGCCGGATGGCAAGGCGCTCCAAATACGCATAGGACGCTTCGGTCATCAGCTTGAGCGTCGTCAGCCCCGCCACCATGGCGAGCGGATTGCCGGAGAGCGTGCCCGCTTGGTAGATCGGTCCGACCGGAGCCATCTTCTCCATTATTTCGCGCCGGCCTCCGTAAGCGCCGACCGGCAGCCCGCCCCCGATCACTTTGCCGAGGCACGTCAAATCCGGCGTGATTCCATACAAGCCCTGCGCGCAGTTCAGGTGAACGCGGAAGCCCGTCATCACCTCGTCGAAGATCAGCAGGGACCCGTACCGCTCCGTCACTTCGCGAAGGCCCTTCAGAAACCCGGGAAGCGGCGGCACGACGCCCATGTTGCCGGCAACCGGCTCCACGATGACGGCGGCAATTTCTTCGCCGAATTTCTCGAAGGCGACCTTGACCGCTTCCAGATCGTTGTAAGGCACCGTGATCGTATGGCTCGCCACGCTTTCCGGCACGCCGGGACTGTCCGGCAGGCCCAGCGTCGCGACGCCCGATCCCGCCTTGATGAGCAGGCTGTCGGCATGCCCGTGGTAGGAGCCTTCGAATTTCAAAATTTTGCTGCGCTGCGTATATCCCCGCGCCAGACGCAGGGCGCTCATCGTCGCCTCCGTTCCGGAGTTGACCATGCGGACCACTTCAATGGAGGGCACGCGCTCGCAGACAAGCTCCGCCATCTCCGTTTCCAGTTCGGTCGGGGCGCCGAAGCTGGTCCCCTTTTCCGCGGTCCGCTTGATCGCCTCCACGACCTCCGGATGCGCATGCCCGGCAATGAGCGGCCCCCATGACAGCACGTAATCGACATAGCTCTGCCCGTCGATGTCCACGATTCGGCTGCCTTCTCCGCGCTCGATCACAAGCGGCGTCAGGCCGACGGACTTGAAAGCCCGAACCGGACTGTTGACCCCACCGGGAATGGAGCGTTTGGCCCGTTCGAACGCTTCCTTGGAACGGGCATCGGAGCGAATTCGACGTTTTTCGGTCATTTTCGGCACATCCCTGCTATCAAATTTGAAAAATAATCGGGCGGCGCCTTACGCTTCCCGCAGCCAGCGCGCCACGTCTTTCGCATGGTACGTGATAATGATGTCCGCGCCCGCCCGCTTCATGCCGGTCAGCGTCTCCAGCACGATCGCCTTTTCGTCGATCCAGCCTTGCAGCGCCGCCGCCTTGACCATCGAATATTCCGCGCTGACGTTGTATACCGCCAGCGGCAGGTGGAAGCGGTCCTTCAGCATTCTCACCAGATCCAGATAAGCGAGCCCGGGCTTGACCATCAGCATGTCGGCGCCTTCGGCCGCATCGGATTCGGCTTCCCGCAGCGCCTCCCGCGCGTTCGCCCAATCCATCTGGTACGTCTTGCGGTCGCCGAACTGCGGGGCCGAATCCGCGGCATCGCGGAACGGGCCGTAATAGGCCGACGAATATTTGACCGCGTAAGACATAATCGGGATCTGTTCGAATCCGGCTTCGTCCAGTCCTTTGCGGATGGCGGCGACGAAGCCGTCCATCATGTTGGACGGCGCGATGATGTCCGCGCCCGCCGCAGCCTGCGATACCGCCGTGCGCACGAGCAGTTCGAGCGAAGCGTCGTTGTCGACGGTGACCTGGCCGCCGTCATGGCGCAGAACGCCGCAATGCCCGTGATCGGTATATTCGCAAAGGCACGTGTCGGCGACGACGAGCAGATCCGGAGCGATCTCCTTGATGCGGCGCGTCGCAAGCTGAACGATGCCGTTCTCCTCGAAGGCGCCGGTCCCAGTGCTGTCTTTGTGCGGCGGAATGCCGAACAGCAGCACCGCTTGAATGCCGAGTCCGACGATCTCCGAAATTTCCTCTTCGAGACGGTCCACCGACCACTGGTAGACGCCCGGCATCGACGGAATTTCCTCTTTGACGTTTTCTCCGTGAATGACAAAAATCGGCGCAATCAGATCGTGAACGTGAAGACGCGTTTCCCTGACCAGATTGCGCAGCGCTTCGGTGCGCCTGAGCCGGCGGTGCCGGGTAATCGGAAAAGCCATCTTTCATACGCCTCCTGCTTTGGGATCGTAAGCCGCCTGTTTCAGCAGCTCCCGCCTGCGTTCGACCATTGCGGCGACCAGACCGTCCAAGGTGGCCGTCTCGGCCATAATCGTCACCTTCAAGCCGTGCTCCTCCGCCGTCCGGGCGGTAACCGGACCGATGCAGGCGATTTCGGCGCCGCGCAGCAGCGCGGGCGGATCTTCGATCCCGGATTGCCGCAGCGCGGCCATAAAATTGGTCACGGTCGACGAACTGGTAAACGTGACGACATGAATCCCGCCCTCTTTCAACAGCTCGGGCAATATCTCGTCTTTCGCGGCCGCCATCACCGTTTCGTACACGTCCAGCTCCACCGCCGTAAGTCCCAGAGCCCTAAGCTCGTCGGGAAGCAGCTTGCGGGCAAGGTCGCCGCGCGGCAGCAGCGCTTTCTGCCCCGGCCGCAGCTTGTCCTTCAGACTCGCCAACAGATCTTCGGCCTGGAACTTTTCCGGCAGGACGTCGGGCAGGATGCCTCTTTCTTTCAGCGCCTCCGCCGTTTTCGGACCGACGGCCGCGAACGAGGCCCGATGGAACCGGCGAACGTCAACCGAACAAGCGTAAAGCCATTTGAAAAAGTATTCGACTCCGTTCACGCTCGTCAAGACGACCCAATCGTACGACTCGGCATCCCGAAGCGCGGCTTCGATCCGCCCGACCGTCGCCGGGTCTTGCGGCAGGCGGGTTTCGATTACCGGAAATTCGTAAGGCTCCCCGCCCAGCTCGTCGATTTTGCCGGACAGCTCGCTTGCCTGCGAACGCGCCCGGGTGACCAGAATCCGCCAGCCGAACAGCGGCTTGTTCTCAATCCAGCGCAGCGTCTCGCGCTGCCGGACGACTTCGCCCACCACGATGACCGCCGGCGGTTCGAAGCCGGTTTCCTTCACTTTCCGTTCGATATCCGCCAGCGTGCCGGTCAGCGTCGCCTGCTCCGCGCGCGTTCCCCAACGCACGAGCGCCACCGGCGTCTCCGGCGGACGGCCGTGCTTGATCAACTGTTCGCTGATGTAGCCGATCTTGGCCACGCCCATCAGGAACAGCAGCGTTCCCGTCGCATTGGTCACTTTGTCCCAGTAGATGGATTTGTCCAACTTGTCGGGGCTTTCGTGTCCGGTGATAACCGAAAACGAGGAGGCCATGTCGCGGTGCGTAACCGGAATCCCCGCATAGGCCGGAACCGCAATGGCCGACGTGATGCCGGGGATGATCTCGTAGGCGATGCCGTATCGCCTGAGCAGCTCCGCCTCTTCCCCGACCCGGCCGAATACGGTCGGATCGCCGCCCTTCAGGCGGCAGACGGTCTTGCCCTGAAGCGCCAAATCGACCAGCAGCTGATTGATGTCTTCCTGCTTCATCGTATGGCGGTCCGGACGTTTGCCGACATAAACTTTCTCCGCGTCGGGCCGCGCCTCGCCGAGCAGCTGCGGACCCGCAAGCCGGTCGTACACGATCGCGTCGGAGCGCCTTATCGCCTCCAGGCCTCTGACGGTAATCAGCTTCGGATCGCCGGGTCCGGCTCCGACCAAATACACTTTCCCCAAGCCCATCGCCTTATTCCCCCGCTTCCGAGAGAACTCGCGCTTCCGCAAGGATCCGGTCCGCTCCCCGGGCGATCAGTTCCTGCGCGATTTGCTCGCCCAGCCGCAGCGGGTCCCGACCGCTTGCGGACGCGCGCAGCAGCGTTTCGCCGCCGGGCGACGCCACCATGCCCGTCATGCGGACCGGCGCGTCCGGACGGCCGGATTCCGCCTCCGCATAGGCTCCGATCGGCACCTGGCAGCCGCCGTTCAGCCGTCCGAGAAAATGCCGTTCGGCCCGGACGGCGCGCTCCGTCCGCGGATCGTTGAGCCGTTCAAGAAGGCGCAGCAGCGCTTCGTCATCCGCGCGGCATTCGATCGCCAGCGCCCCCTGCCCGACCGCCGGCAGACAAGCTTCCGGATCGACGTAGGCCGTAATCCGGTCGGCCCAGCCCATGCGGCGCAGGCCGGCGGCGGCCAGCACGATGGCGTCCAGGCCTTCGGACTCGAGCTTCCGCAGCCGGGTGTCGATATTGCCGCGCAGCGATTCGACGGCCAGATCCGGACGCCGCGCCTTCAGCTGCGCGGCCCGCCGCAAGCTGCTGGTGCCTACGCGCGCGCCCTGCGGCAAGGAATCCAGCGTATAGCCGCGAAGGCTGACGAGACAGTCGCGGGGATCCTCCCGCGGCGGCACGGCCCCGATGACTAGCCCCTGAGGAAGTTCGAACGGCATATCCTTCATGCTGTGAATCGCGCAGTCGATCTCCCCGTTCAACAGCGCCTGTTCGATTTCCTTTACGAACAAGCCCTTGCCCCCGACCTTGGACAGCGTCACGTCCAAAATCCGGTCTCCCTTGGTGACGATAGGTTTTACGACAAACGTATATTCGAGACCGGCGGCGGCGCATGCCGCCTTCATCCGCTCGATAGTCTGTTCGGTTTGGGTCATGGCGAGCGCGCTTTGGCGGCTGCCGACGATGATGGTGCGCATGGCGTCCTCCCGTAGTGATCGTATGTATTAACCGTTCCCTATTCCGTTTGCGATTCGTTCCAGTATCCGCAGCAGGCCGGCGGAATCCGCCTCTTCCTCGCCCCTTGCGATGCGCAGCCACCTCTCGATCGCTTCGTCGCAGACCGCGGCGCCAAGCAAGCGTTTCCGCTCGCGCGGATCGCTTACGTTCGCCTTGATCTCCTTCCGCAGCGCGCGCAGAACGTTCACAACGTGTGCGTATTCGGGGCCGTACCGATCGCCGAGCTCTTTGGCGATCCGGGCGGACAGCGCAGGACCTGCGCCGGAGGCGCTGACGGCCAGCACCAGATCGCCGCGGCGGACGACGGCCGGCGTCAGAAAATCCCCGTTTTCCCCGTCATCCGCCAGATTGACGGGAATCCCCCGGGCGCCGGCTTCCGCGGCGATCCAGCGGTTCACCTCGGGCCGATCCGTCGCGGCAAACACGAACTCCGCTCCGTCCAGATCCGATGCCTCCACGGAACGCTCCGCAGCGCGGATTGCGCCGCTTGCCGCCCATTCGCGCAGCTTGGCGGTAAGCCGGGGCCCGACGACGGACACATCGGCGCCGGCATCGAGAAGGCCCGCCGTTTTTCGTTCCGCGACCGGACCGCCTCCGGCGACAAGACACCGCTTGTCCCGCATCTTCAACATGACCGGATACCACATGCCCGAGGTTCACCGACCTTTTTCGCGCGAGGTTTCAATTCTTTCTCATCTTAACGGAGTCGCGGAGGCGAAGCAACGAAATTTTTCCATTCCGCTTGGTTGCCGCCGTCTCTTCGTCCTTCCTTTTATTTGTGAAAAGAAGTAAACGAATTGACCAGAAAACCCGCGACCAGCAGCACATAGCCCGCCAAATTCCAAATCGCCGCCCTCGGCCCGTCGTCCCGGTTCGCCCCTCTGGCAAACAAATAGTAGACGTACAGAACGCTGGAGGCGACGGTCAGCAGCACCTTGACGTCAAGCAACTGCCCGTATTGGCCCTGCTCCAGAAGCGCGGCCGTGCCGGTCGACAAGGACAGCAGCAGAAGCGGCACCCCGAGGAGCCCCGTTCGGAACGAGTAGCGGTCGATCGCCTCCAGGCTCGGCATCCGGGTCATCAAGTCGCCCCATTTTTTCCGCTTGAGCCGCCAGTGAAGAAACAAGTACATTCCGGCCAGAATGGCCGCAACGGTCAACACCGCGAAAGCCAGCGTAATCAAGCCGATGTGCGCGTACAGAAGCCTGCTGGCCACTTCCCACGACTCGAGGGCAATCCGGCGGTGCGGCCGTTCCAGCAAATTGAGAAACAACACCGCAAAGCCGGCAACGTTGACGAGCAGAACAAGCAGCTCGGCCCGCACGAACCGGAGCATCGCAAGCGAAAAGCTGACCAGCAGCCACGAAATAAAAAAGACGAAATCCCGGAGCGCGACTTCGGCCGCCGCGAACCGGGTGGCGAGAAGATCGAGCAGAAATCCGGTTTGCAAAATCCAAACGAAAACAAGCAGCCCTGTTCCTATCCGTCTTCCGTTCCGTTTGCCGTAGGCGGCGTCCGAAACGAAAAACAGCAAGCTCAGGGCGTAAATGTACAGTACGGCATCCGTTAACCAATCATTCGTCAGCATGGGGGCACGGCCTCCCGACATCCGTCCGCTTGTCCCCGAATCAGCGGACAGGCAGTTTAGCGAAGCGCTCCGGCCAAATGCGACAGAAGCGAAGGCGACTCCGCCTGCTTCTCCGGAGCTTTCGTTTCCGCTTGGGAGGAAACGTCCAGACGGGCGCGTTCCTGCGCCGTCATTTCCTTTTTGATTCGGTTCACGTCGTCTTCCAGATCGAACATCTGAACGAACAGATTCATGGCCGCTTCTCCGCGCTTGTCCGCAGCCAGTTCCTTAACCCGCAAAATCGGATCGTGGATCACCTGGTTCAGCATGCTCTTGGTCAGCTTGCGGATAACCTTGACCTGGCGCTCGTCCAGATCGGGCAGCTTGCGCAGAAGGCTGTCCAGCGTCTGCTGGTGAATGGAAGCGGTTTTCTCCTGCAAGCCGCGGATCAGCGGCGCAACGCCAAGCGTCGCATACCAGTGCAGATACTCCCGCTGCTCCTCGGCGATCATCTTCTCGATGACGGCCGCTTCTTTTCTGCGCTTGGCCAGATTGGTCTCGACAATGCCTTCCAAATCGTCGATATCGTACAAATAAACGTTAGCCAAGTCGCCGCAAGCCGGCTCGATGTCCCGGGGCACGGCGATGTCGATCAGAAACAGCGGCTTCTTCTTCCGCTTCTCCATCGCCCGCGCGACCGTATCGCGGCTTAAGACAAACCGGTCGGCTCCGGTGCTGCTGATGACGATATCCGCCTCGTGCAGCCTTGCCAGCGCTTCGTCCATCGGCATGGCCGTTCCGTTGAATTTGACCGCCAGCTCCTTCGCCCGCTCCAGCGTGCGGTTGACGACCCAAACTTCCTTGGCCCCGTTGGAGCTGAGGTGCTTTGCGGTCAGCTCGCTCATTTTGCCCGCTCCGAGAATCATCACCCGCTTGTTGTCGAACCTTCCGAAAATCCGTTTGCCCAGCTCGACCGCCGCATAGCTGACCGAAACCGCGTTCTCGCCGATGGACGTTTCGGAGTGGGCCCGCTTGGCGAGCGTAACCGCCTGCTTAAACAGCCTGTTGAACAGCGTGCCCGTCGCCTTCCGCTCCTGGGCGAGCAAAAACGCATCCCTCACCTGGCCTAAAATCTGCGTTTCCCCGATGACCATGGAGTCCAGCCCGCAAACAACCCGGAACAAATGCTCGATCGCCATATCGTCTTCGTACATGTAAAGGTGACGGTTGAATTCCGCGCGCGGAATGTTAAACCATTGTTCCATAAAAGAGCGAATGTAATGACCGCACAGCGTATGGCGGTCTACGACCGCGTAAAGCTCCGTCCGGTTGCAGGTGGCGACGATGACGCCCTCGAGAATGCCCGTTGTCCGCTTGAACGCTTCAAGCGCCTGAGGGAGGTCCCGATCCGATATGGCAAAACGTTCCCGCACTTCGACGGGAGCCGTGCGATAATTGAGACCGACCACGATCAGATGCACGGATCATTCACCTGCCTTCCGCGAGAAATTCCATTCCAACGAACATCACAATCCGTAACTCATTATATCACAGTTAAACAGCCCGTTCGACAAGATTTATGAACACTTTGCGAACGCCGCTTGGTCAAGCGCCCCTATTTTCCTATTGTCGTCCGGTTTGGGGGACGATATTCCCGGAATCAGGATGCTGTTGAAAATCGAACCTGATCAGCCGCGGCCGCCATAATAAAAGCCATGGGAATTTCCCATGGCTGGTTGCCGTTTTTTCACATATCGAGCGGTTTGTCAGACCAGTTCCGCCTGCTTGATGACCGGTTCTTCGACCTTCAGTTCGCCGAGACCGCGAACGAGCTTCTTCGCGAAGAAACGCTCCGGCTTCAGCACGTTGACCAGATAATCGATCGCCAGTTGGGGATCGACCGTTTCGCCGCAAGTGTAACAGTCGATGGCCGCAAAGCCTCTTTCAGGATACGTGTGAATGGATAGGTGGCTCTCCGACAGCATGACGAGCACTGTCGCACCTTGGGGTTCGAATTGCTTGGCTTGAACCGAGAGAACGGTAGCGCCGCAAGCTTCGGCCGCCTCGATCATGTGCGATTGCAAAAGTTCAACGTTGTTCAGAGTATCAAAGTCGACGCCCCAAGTGTCAACTGCAACGTGTCTTCCGAAAGTAGAGTATTCCATCTTCCGGTTCCCCCTTCCTAGGAATAAAATGTGAAGCTGATTTCATCCGCTAGGACCTACGTCATTCACTTCTCGAGGGTATTTGCATACTCGCACGCAATCCATTCCTGAGTGAATCCTGGTTCCTATTGTGTTGTCAACGAAACTAAAAATAACATCTATTCGACCTAAATGCAACTGTTTTTTTCGGCCGATATTTTCCGCCGTCCCGGCCGGCCGGAGCGCACTCCGCGAGGCGGCCTGTCCAATGCCGATTATGCGTTTGGCTCCGCGGATTTTTCCGCCTCTTCCCGCTTCTTCGCTTCTTGAAGCGCGCTCTCCGCTCTCGCCTGAATGTTCCGATACGCCTCGTCAAACGGCTTTTTGTTTTCGACGACGCTGCCGAGTTCTTCGTTGACAATCGGGTAGAGCAAGCCGTAAAAAGACGGCGGGGCGTTCTCCAGCAGCGAGGTTGGGCTTGTCCCGGGTTCAAGCTTGTAAAACGGCTCCATGCTTCGCCCGCCCTGTTCCCGATTGTAAGCCGTCCGGGACAGCAATTCTCCGCCCAAGGGCGCCTTGGATTTGACTCTGGCGAACTCTTCTCCCGATATGTATTTGAGAAATTCCCATGCCGCCCGCGCATTGGGCGTATCCGCACGGATCGCGAAGATGCTGTTCAAGCGAATATCGTTGCTCCGCGCACGATCGTTCGGGTTGACGGGAGCCGTTACAATCCCCCAGTTGAGCGGAGCCTTGTCCAAGTAATTTTGGGAATCGCTCACATTTTGGATAAAATACGAATTCCTTACGGTCATTGCGGAGCGTCCGGCGATAAATAAGTCTTGCGAATAATACACTTGCATCGTATAGCTCCCCTCGGAGCTTTGAGCCTGCGGCATGTACACCGCTCCCGACTGAACGGCGCTTGCCGCCGTCTCCAATACGCTGCGCCATGCTTCGCCGGACAATGTCGTTCGCGATCCGTCCGGGGTCAAATAACGCAAGTTCTCGGTCTCGGCTATCGTGTTGGCCAGGTCGATGGGCGTGTAAAGGCCTGTCGTCTCCGGACTGTAACCATACACCCGTTCGTTTTCCCCGCCTTCGGCCGGAAACCGCTTTGCCAGCTCCAGCACTTCTTCCCAGCTCATGGAATCGCGCGGCAGCTCGACGCCGTATAGATGAAACAGATCCGCATTGTAAAACAGGGCCCTGCTGGAGAAGGTCGGACCGAGCCCGTAAAGCTTGCCGCCGCCTTTTTCCCTTAACTGCTGTAAAATGCCGGGATGAATGCCCTCGATGTCATACTTGTCCTGTTCGATAAGAGAATCGAGCGCGTACAACTTGCCGCCGCTGCTCAACATTTCATATTGGGAGGCATTCAACAATAAGACATCCGGCTGATTGTCCTCAATGAATTTCAGGAACGACGCCTCGTCATATTTTCCTTTGCCGTACAAAGCGTTTACATTCACAACCTCGACGTCGACGTTCGGAAACTTGCTGATAAACAGGCTGCCGTATTGTTGAAAAAAGGAATTTTCGTCATAAAACATCACTTTGATTGTCGTCTGCTCGTTTTCGTCGAACACGTTCCGTTTCTCTCTCCCGCCCCCCAAGCAGCCTGCAAGAAACGCCAAAACCAAGACTACCGCCATAGTACTAACGAACTTTCTCAACACCTAAGCCCTCCCTACCTGATCGGAACAAATGCAAAACAAATAATTTTACGTCGGGAAGGGAATGGAGTTTCTAAAATATGGTTAAATTTTAGGTAAATTCTTTTTATTGAAGCATGCACCTCCCGATTCCGCAGCCTATAAAATAAAAAAGAAAAAGCCCGCCAAGTTGAACTTGGCGAGCCGTTAACAAACCATTCGAAAACGGATGTCGGAATCGAATTAAGCCTCCAAAGCAAACAATACCCGGCTGTGATGCTTCAGGCGCTCGTCGATATCGGCGATTTCCTTCGGGGAGGTCGCCAGATTGCGGCGGTCCAGCAGTTCGTTCACGGCTTGCCGCACGACGCGAATCTCCTCTTCCACCGTCAAGCGCTTGAACTGCGCCTCGAGCCGCCCGAGCGTGTCGCGGCGCTCGAAAACGGTCCGCAACTGGTCGCCCTTGCACTCCACGATGCGGATCACCATGCCCTGCATGTAATGGTAAACCATCGTGAATCCCGGATAAATCCGGTTGACGACCGCATCGCCCTTGAAATTCGCCACGAGCTTGCGCAGCGCTTCGGTAAGCCTGGGTTTGACAACTTTGCAAGACAAAACGCACGTGTACTTTCCGTTACTTCGCTCAAAGGTCAGGCGGATCGCTTCGCCGCTGTCTTCGTCTTCAAGTACCACCTCGTGATTGCCGTTGTCCAGAACAAAGACCTGCATACGCAATTGCTGCCTCTCGCACATGGCAAACAGCACCGGCATCTCGGCTTCCGTTACGGTAAGACTAGCGTTGACATACTCCGTGGCTACCCGTTGAGCCATAAAAATCTCCTCAATTCCATTTTGTTGCAAAGGTGTCTGACAATTTGCCTTGGTTTAATTATACGCTATTCTTTACCCCGTTTCCTCCCGGCTAAACACGATTTCCCCTTGAATATCCGTAAATAACGAGATAAACCGGAATTTGGGCGGCGTTTTACCCGTTATCCTCGCTTTCCTGGCGGTCATTCTGCGAATCTTCCGGGGGGGCGGCGACTAAATCGGCTTTTTGCTCGATGATGCTCCATAATTCGTCCCTTCCCATCCCCGTCTCCGAAGAAAACAGCACGAGCGGAAGCTCCTTCGGCAGCCCGAGCGTCTCGCGGACCGCTTTGGCGTGCTTCGGCCAGGCGCTGCGGCCCACCTTGTCCGCCTTCGTGGCGACGATGCAGACGGGAATGCCGTAATGGACAAGCCATTCGAACATGGAGCAGTCCTGGGCGGTCGGGGGGTGGCGCAAATCGACCAGCAGCAGGACGAGCCGCAGCGTCTTCCGCTCAAGCAGATAGCGCTCGATCATCCGGCCCCAGGCTTCCCGTTCCGAACGGGACACCTTGGCGTAGCCGTATCCGGGCACATCCACGAAATAAAGATCCCGGTTGACCAAATAATAGTTGAGCTGCTGGGTCTTGCCCGGCTGGGAGCTGGTCCGCGCCAGGTTCCGCCGCTGCAGCATGCGGTTGATCAACGAAGACTTGCCTACGTTCGAGCGGCCCGCCAGAGCGATCTCCGGCAAGCCGTCCGTCGGATATTGCTTAGGCGATACTGCGCTGATGACAAATTCGCTCGATTTGATTATCATCCGATTTCTCTTCTCCGATCCATGTGCCGATCCATTCTTGCGAATCCATGCGTTAACGTTCCGGTCAATGCGTCCCGAGCGGCGGAACGTTCTCCGCGCCGTTTTCCGGCGAGGCGCCGATGGCGGCGTTCTCCGCCACAAGCTCCGCGTCGTCCCCGGTAGGCTGCAGCTTCGGCGGATCGATCAGGGCGTGCTCCAGCACTTCGTCGATATGAGAGACGGGAATGAACGTCATCGCTTCCTTGATGCTGTCCGGAATCTCCCTCAGATCGCGCTCGTTGTCTTTGGGCAGCAGCACCTTCCGGATGCCGGCGCGGTGCGCCGCCAGCGACTTCTCTTTCAGGCCGCCGATCGGAAGCACCCGGCCCCGCAGCGTAATCTCCCCGGTCATCGCCACCTCGCGGTTGACGCGGCGCCCCGAAAGCGCGGAAACCAGCGCCGTAGCCATCGTGATTCCGGCCGACGGTCCGTCCTTCGGAATGGCGCCTTCGGGAATATGGATGTGAATGTCGTTTTTCTCGTGGAATTGCGGATCGATGCCCAGCTCCCGGGCCCGGCTTCGCGTATAGCTGAAAGCCGCCTGCGCCGATTCCTTCATCACGTCCCCGAGCTTGCCGGTCAGCGTCAGCTTGCCGGTGCCCGGCATGACCGAAACCTCGATGACAAGCGTATCCCCTCCGACCTCTGTCCACGCCAGCCCCGTTACCGCGCCGATCTGGTCTTCCGCCTCGGCCATTCCGTACCTGTATTTGGCCGGTCCGAGCCAATCCTTCAGCATGTCGCCATCGACCTTGATCGGCGCTTCCTCAGGATTCGTCACGATGCGCCTTGCGGCCTTGCGGCAGATGGCGGCGATTTGCTGCTCGAGATTGCGGACGCCCGACTCGCGCGTGTAGTCGCGGATAAGCCGGATCATCGCTTCCGGTTCGATGGTCAATTGGTCCTCGCCGAGCCCGTGATCCCGCTTCTGCTTCGGAAGCAAATGGCGGCTTGCGATTTCCTGTTTCTCCAGCTCCGTATAGCCGGGAATGTACAGCACTTCCATCCGGTCCAGAAGCGGGCGGGGAATCTGGTGGACGGCATTGGCCGTCGTAATGAACATGACGTTCGACAAATCGAAAGGCAGCTCGATGTAATGGTCGCTGAACGTCGCGTTTTGCTCCGGATCGAGCACCTCGAGCAGAGCCGACGCCGGATCGCCGCGGAAGTCCATCGCCATTTTGTCGATCTCGTCGAGCAAAATGACCGGATTCAGCGTCCCCGCCGTCCGCATGCCCTGAATGATGCGGCCGGGCATCGCACCGACGTACGTGCGGCGGTGCCCGCGAATTTCCGCTTCATCCCGCACGCCGCCAAGCGAAATGCGGACGAACTCGCGGCCGAGCGATTTGGCGATGGAGCGGCCGAGCGACGTTTTCCCGACGCCGGGCGGACCGACGAAGCACAGGATCGGGCCTTTCAGCTTTTGAACGAGCTGTTGAACCGCCAAATATTCCAGCACCCGCTCCTTCGGCTTCTCCAGCCCGAAATGCTCCTCGTTGAGCAGCTCCTCGGCTCTGGCGAGATCGTGGCGGTCTTCGGTCCGCTTCGTCCAGGGCAAGGCGAGCAGCCACTCGACATAGGTCCGGATGACGGCGCCTTCCGCCGAGGAAGCCGGCATTTTCTCCAGCCGGTCGATTTCCTTGGCGACCCGCGCCGCGATTTTCTCCGGAAGGTTCGCCTCTTCCATCTGGCTGCGCAGCTCTTCGGCTTCGCCCGCGCGGCCTTCCTTTTCCCCCAGCTCCTTCTGAATCGCCTTCATCTGCTCGCGAAGGTAGTATTCCTTCTGCGTCTTTTCCATCTGCTTCTTGACGCGCTGGCTGATCTTGCGTTCAAGCTCGAGCACTTCGCGTTCGTTGTTCAGAAAATCGAGCAGCTTCTCGAGCCGCGCCCGGACGTCGATCGTCTCGAGAATTTCCTGTTTGTCCTTGATTTTGAGCGACAGATGGCTGGTGATGACGTCCGCAAGCCGCCCCGGCTCCTCAATGTCCGACACGGCGGCCAGCGTCTCCGGCGTCACCTTCTTGGAGAGATTGATGTAGTGCTCGAATTGGCCGAGCACGGCGCGCATGAGCGCATCCAGCTCGGAATCGGCGGCCTGCACTTCGTGAAGCTCGCGGGCCACCACTTCGTAGAACCGGTCGTTCGGCAAATACTGCTCGATCTCCGCGCGCACGACGCCTTCCACCAGCACGCGGATCGTGCCGTTAGGCAGCTTGAGCATCTGGCGGACTTTGGCGATCGTCCCGACGCGGTATATATCGTCTTCGGTCGGCTCCTCGATATTGATTTCCGACTGAGAGCAAAGCAAAATCATATGATCGTCGACCATGCATTGTTCCAGCGCCTTGACCGACTTCTCGCGGCCTACGTCCAGATGGAGCACCATACTGGGATAGACGAGAAGCCCGCGCAGGGGCAGCAGGGGCAAAGAACGGCTTCTGGATTTGTTCGAACCCATGTCCGGCACCTCCTCGGATGTAGCACATCGCTGAATTACATGCTCCCGTCATTGTATCAAATGTTATCGCCCGCCGCAAAACGGACACAAAAACATCGCCGCCCCAATGAAGGACGGCGATGCAACGGGCGCGCCGGTCCGTTATCCCGAAAACGGCGTCCCGATCGATCCCGGGGAGTGTCCTTCCCGGGGAACGTGGGGAACCTGCTGCCTTGCAGGCTCCTGGCGGATTGGATTGGCGTGCAGCACCGAAACGGGAGCCGCCGCAAACGGGGCTTCGGCGGGAAGCGCAAGCTCCTGCGGGTCCGCCGCGATCTCGTGCCGGGCGGTCAGCCGCTCGCCGAACACGTGCCCGAACACTTCGTCGACCGTTTCGACCGGAATGACTTCGACGCCCTGTAGGCCTTCAAAGATCGCCTGCCAATTCTCCTTCGGGATGATGACCTTCTCGGCTCCGGCCTGAAAGGCGGCTTCGACTTTGGCGAGAACGCCGCCGACCGGCTTGACGCGGCCGTGAATGCTCACTTCGCCGGTCATCGCCAGCTTGTTGTCGACCGGCCGGTTCGTCATGGCGGATGCGATCGCAACCGCCATCGCCACGCCCGCGGACGGCCCGTCAACCGGCGTGCCGCCCGGGAAATTGATGTGCAGGTCGAAGTTTTCCGGCCTCAGCCCGATTTTCCGCAGCACGGTAAACACGTTTTCCACCGAGCCTTTGGCCATGCTTTTGCGCCTTAACGTGCGCTGTCCGCCGCCCAGCTCCTCCTCGTCCACGACGCCGGTGATGGTGAACTGCCCTTTGCCGCTTGCCGCCGGAATGGCCGTGACCTCGATTTCCAGCAGCGCTCCCATGCTCGGCCCGAACACGGCAAGACCGTTTACGAGGCCGACCTGCGGCTGCCCCGGGACCTTCCGGTCCGGGCGCGGCGGAAGCTGGCTGCTGTTGACGACCCATTCGACGTCGGCCGCGCTGATCCGGTCGCGGTTTTCGGACAGCGCGAGCCCCGCCGACAGCTGAATGATGTTGACGGCTTCGCGGCCGTTCGTCGCATAGTGCTTGACAACTTCCACCGCTTCCGGCTGCGGCGGAAATCCGATCTTCGCGATCGCGTTCTCCGCGATTTGCCCGATCTCCTCCGGCAGAAGCGGCCGGAAATAGATTTCCATGCAGCGGCTGCGCAGCGCGGGCGGAAGCTCGTTCGGCGATCGCGTCGTCGCGCCGACAAGGCGGAAATCCGCCGGCAACCCGTTTTGGAAAATATCGTGAATATACAGCGGAATATTCGGGTCCTCCGCGTGATAATACGCGCTTTCCAAAAACACCTTGCGGTCTTCCAGCACTTTAAGCAGCTTGTTCATCTGAATCGGATGCAGCTCGCCGATCTCGTCGATGAACAAAATGCCGCCGTGCGCCTTCGTTACCGCGCCGGGCTTCGGCTGCGGGATGCCCGCAACCCCCATCGCGCCCGCGCCCTGATAGATCGGATCGTGCACCGATCCGATCAGCGGGTCGGCGATGCCGCGTTCGTCGAACCGGGCCGTCGTCGCGTCGATTTCGGTAAACTTGGCGTCAAGCCGAAACGGGGAAGACGGATTTTTCTTCGCTTCCTCCAGCACGACGCGGGCGGCGGCCGTCTTGCCGACGCCGGGGGGACCGTAGATAATCACATGCTGCGGATTGCTGCTGCACAGGGCGGCCTTCAGCGCCCGCAATCCCTCTTTTTGGCCGACGATATCGTTCATGGACACCGGCCGCGTTTTCTCCGCCAGCGGCTTGGTCAGCGAAACCGAGCGGAGCTTGCGCAGTTTGTCCATCTCCTTGCGCGATTCGCGGTCGACCGCCGACCTGTTGCTCTTCTGATTGCGCAGCAAATTCCAGAAATAGATGCCGATCACCACGGCAAAAAACACCTGAACGAACATCAAAATGGTGCTTAACGTCATTTTCTCCCATCCTCTCCGTCCGACCGTATACCCGCAGGCTTAAAAAAACCGGCATTCGGGCTCATACTGGATAGTATTGCCCGAATACCCGCAGGCGTAGTCATCCGAAGATGGCAAAAACACCCGACGGAATTTCCGTTCGGGTGTTTTCGTTGCCTATATGATCAGCAATCAAACTTTCGGGGGCAGCGGCGTATCCGTCGGCTTGGCGTAGCCTTCTTTGTACGTTTCGTCGACGAACCGGCGGATATCCGAATCCGAGCTGCCTTCGCTTTTCAGCTTGGCGGACTGGAGCGCGATCTGCTGGCAAACCCCGCAGCGGGCGCCGTGGTCGTCCCAGACGACGCTCCCGTCTTCCCGAACGCCGGCGATGAAGCAGTTCAGGCTGCTCCGGTGGCCGGCGCTCTCGCCGCATCCGCAATAGCAGGGGATATACCGCAACGTATCCTTCAGCTTGGCGGCCGCCGCGTAGGACAGCTTCACGTATTCGCTCTCTCCGGCAAGGAAAGAGGGCATGTCCGACAGCGAAGCGGTCGTCTCCTGCAAATCCCCTTCAGCCGTTACAGAGCTATGGGCCTGATGATCGTGTCCGCCGGCAGGCGCTCCGTCCGCATCCTCGCCCCCGCCGCCGCAAGCGGCGAGCAGCAGCAGAAATGCGGCCCCCATCGTCAAGCCGAACAGCCGACGCTGCAGCCTGCTTCGTTTGCGATCCGCGCGATTTTCCATCCGTCAGGCTCCTTAATGCTTTCTGCCGGGTATGACGCCCGTCTCGTTATAGATTCTGGCAATCTCGTCGATTTCGCGCTTCAGCTCGTTCACCAGCTCATGCTCCGGCACTTTGCGGACCATCTCGCCGTAGCGGAACAGCATGCCCTCGCCGCGCGCTCCGGCAATGCCGATATCGGCCTCCCGCGCTTCCCCCGGTCCGTTCACCGCGCAGCCCAGCACCGAAACCTTGATCGGCACCTTCAGCTTGGACAAATATTCCTCCACTTCGTTCGCCACGGCAAAGAGATCGATGTCCAGACGTCCGCAGGTCGGGCAGGAGATCAGCGTCGGCGCGTCGGAAATCAGTCCGAACGTCTTGAGCAGTTCCCGCGCCACTTTGATTTCCTCCACCGGATCGGCGCTCAGGCTGATGCGCATCGTGTTGCCGATGCCGGCGTTCAGCAGCACGCCGAGTCCCGCCGAGCTTTTGACCGTGCCCGAGAACAGCGTTCCGGCTTCGGTAATGCCAAGATGCAGCGGATACTTGATCACTTCGGCCGCTTTCATATATGCGGAAATGGCCATCGGGACGTCGGAGGCTTTCAGGGATACGATGATATCGTGAAAATCCAATTCCTCCAAAATGCCGATATGGTAAAGCGCGCTTTCCACCATCGCTTCCGCCGTCGGATAGCCGTATTTTTCGAGCAGATGGTGTTCGAGCGAGCCCGCGTTCACGCCGATGCGGATCGGAATTCCCCGCTCCTTGCAGGCCTTGACGACGGCTTCCACCTTTTCTCGCCTGCCGATATTGCCGGGGTTGATCCGCACTTTGTCGATACCGTTCTCGATCGCCGCAAGCGCCAGGCGGTAGTCGAAATGAATGTCCGCCACAAGCGGGATCGAGATTTCCCGTTTGATCGCCTTGATCGCTTCCGCGGCTTCCTTGTTGTTGACCGTAACGCGCACCAGTTGGCAGCCCGCTTCTTCCAGCCGCTTGATCTCGGCGACGGTCGCCTTCACATCCGCCGTCTTCGTCGTGCACATGCTCTGCACGATGACCTGGTTGTTCCCGCCGATCGTCAAGTTCCCCACCCGGACGGGCACGGTGTCGGTACGTAAGTACATGTTCTCCAATCTCCCTTTATACGCCAAATCCACCCCCCGCCCGCGCCGAGGCGAAGGTGAAGGGTGGAACCGGCAGGCTTTATGCGGCAAGACGCGCCGTATCCGGTCGGATAAGCGGCCTTACGCGCTTTCTTCTTTTTTCTTGCCTTTCTTCAAGGTCAGTTCGGGAGCGATTTTCTCCTTGACCACCTTTTCGGTGATGACGCAAGTCGTCACGTCGTCGCGGGACGGAACCTCATACATCACCTCAAGCATAATGCTTTCGATGATGGCCCGAAGTCCGCGCGCGCCCGTGTTGCGCTTGATCGCTTCTTTCGCGATTTCCTCAAGCGCCGCGGGCTCGAATTCCAACTTGACGTTGTCCATTTCGAGCAGCTTTTGATATTGCTTGACGAGCGCGTTCTTCGGCTCGGTCAAAATGCGCACCAGCGCCGCTTCGTCCAGCGGCTCCAGCGAAGAAATCACCGGCAGACGGCCTACGAATTCCGGAATCAGCCCGAACTTCAGCAGGTCTTCCGGCTGCACGAGCGACAAATATTCGCCCGGCTTCAGCTCGCGCTGGCCGTCGGAAGAAGCGTTGAAGCCGATGACTTTCTTGCCGATGCGGCGCTTGATGATCGACTCCAGCCCGTCGAACGCGCCGCCGCACACGAACAGGATGTTCGTCGTGTCGATTTGGATGAATTCTTGATGGGGGTGCTTGCGACCGCCTTGCGGAGGCACGGACGCCACCGTTCCCTCCAAAATTTTGAGCAGCGCTTGCTGCACGCCTTCGCCGGAAACGTCGCGGGTAATGGACGGGTTTTCCGACTTGCGGGCGACCTTGTCGATCTCGTCGATGTAAATGATGCCGCGTTCGGCTTTTTCCACATCGTAATCGGCCGCTTGGATCAGCTTTAGCAAAATATTTTCCACGTCTTCGCCCACGTAACCCGCTTCCGTAAGGGAAGTCGCGTCTGCGATCGCGAACGGAACGTTGAGGATTTTGGCCATCGTCTGCGCGAGCAGCGTCTTGCCGGAACCCGTCGGGCCGACGAGCAGAATGTTGCTCTTGGACAGCTCGACGTCGTCGACCTTGCTGTTCGTGTTGATCCGTTTGTAGTGGTTGTATACCGCAACGGAAAGCGATTTTTTCGCCTGATCCTGGCCGATGATGTACTGGTCCAGAATGGCGCAAATTTCCTTCGGCTTCGGAATGTCCTTCAGATCGAGCTCCTCTTCGTGGCCGAGTTCCTCCTCGACGATTTCGGTGCACAGCTCGATGCATTCGTCACATATATAGACGCCGGGACCGGCGACCAATTTGCGGACCTGCTCTTGCGGTTTTCCGCAGAACGAACATTTGAGCTGGCCTTTCTCATCGTTGTATTTAAACATGGTTACGTTACCCTCCTTTATCCGCTGACGGGAGCGGCAATGACCTTGTCGATCAAACCGTAGGCCAGCGCTTCTTCAGCGCTCATGAAGTTGTCCCGGTCCGTATCCCGTTCGATTTTCTCGTACGGTTGGCCGGTGCGCTCCACGTATATGCGGTTCAGCTTTTCTTTGGTTTTCAAAATCCAATCGGCGTGGATTTTGATATCGGAAGCCTGCCCTCTTACTCCACCGAGCGGTTGGTGAATCATGATTTCGCTGTTGGGCAGCGCGTAGCGCTTGCCCGGAGCTCCGGCCGCAAGCAGCAGCGAGCCCATGCTGGCGGCCATGCCGACGCAGATCGTGCTGACATCCGGTTTGATGTATTGCATCGTGTCATATATACCTAAACCGGCCGTAACCGATCCGCCCGGAGAGTTGATGTAGAGGCTGATGTCCTTTTCCGGGTCTTCGGCGGCCAAAAACAGCAATTGCGCGATGATGAGGTTGGCGACATCGTCATCAATCGCACTGCCCAGAAAAATAATTCTGTCCTTCAGCAGCCGGGAATAGATGTCGTAGGAGCGTTCCCCTCGATTGGTTTGTTCGATGACCATAGGCACCAAATTCATGTTATCCAACCTCTTCTCTTTAGTGGACTTCGAGCATCGGTACTATTCTAACACGTTACCATCCGAATGTCATGTTGACGAGCGTCCCGGTCCCGCGTCCGCTCCGTGCCCGGTTATTTATCCTTATGTATGTACGGCTTGCAAGGGTAAAAACAAGGCACGCGGTAAACACGTGCCTTGTCCATATGTGCCACGCCCGGTCTTAGGCGGTCTTGCTGTTGTCCACGACGAACTTCGCCGCCTTGCGAACTTTCAGATCGCTTTTCAACGTTTCAAGGTAGCCGTTGGAAGAGAAAATCTGCCGAAGCTCGTCAGCGGAACGGCTGTACATTTTGGACAGGTTTTCCAGCTCTTCGTTCAACTCTTCTTCGGAAACGTCCAGATTTTCGGCCGTCGCAATCGCTTCGAGCACCAGGTTGTTGCGGACGCGCTTTTCGGCGTCGGCCTTCATTTGCGCCTTGAGCGCCGCTTCGTCCTGTCCGCTGAACTGGTAGTAAAGCTGCAGGTTCATTCCTTGCATTTTCAGGCGGCTTTCGAAATCCTTCAGCATGTTTTCGACTTCGTTGTCGATCATCACCTCCGGAATGTCGACTTCGGCCGCTTCAGAAGCCTTGCTGATCGCTTCCGCTTCGCGGGCGGCTTCGGCATTTTTGGCTTTACGTTCCTTCAGCTTGCTCTCCAAATCCTTTTTGTATTCATCCAGCGTCTCGAACTCGCTGATGTCCTTGGCGAACTCGTCGTCGAGCGCAGGCAGGTTCTTGCGTTTGATTTCGTGCAGTTTGACTTTGAACACGGCTTCTTTGCCGGCCAGGTTCTCCGCGTGGTAGTTCTCCGGGAACGTAACGGTGATGTCCTTCTCCTCGGCGATGTTCATGCCGACGACTTGCTCCTCGAAGCCGGGGATAAACGTGCCGGAACCAAGCTCCAGCGAGTGGCGCTCGCCTTTGCCGCCTTCGAACGGAACGCCGTCCAGAAAGCCTTCGAAGTCGATGACGGCGATGTCGCCCTGCTGTGCCGGACCTTCGTCGACGACAACCAGTTCGGCATGGCGTTGTTGCAAGCGCTCCAGCTCTTTCGCGATTTCCTCTTCGGTCACTTCAAGATCGGGCGCCGCCACTTCGATGCCTTTGTACTGGCCGAGCTTCACTTCCGGCTTGACCGTCACCTTCGCTTTGAACTTGAACGGCTTGCCTTTGCCGAATTGCTCCACGTCCACTTCCGGACGGTCTACCGGGAAGATGCCGGTTTGGTCGACGGCTTCGCTGTATGCGGACGGCAGCAAAATATCAATCGCGTCCTGATACAAGCTTTCGACGCCGAAGCGCGCCTCGAAGATCGGCCGCGGCACCTTGCCTCTGCGGAACCCGGGCACATTGACTCGGTTTACGACTTTGCGGAATGCCTTGTTCAGCGCTTCCGCAACCCGTTCCTCGTCGACTTCCACCTCAAGAACGCCTACATTCTTCTCTATTTTTTCCCAATTTGCTTTCATGATTTGCTTTCCCCTCCGAAGGTACTTGCCGCTCCATGCGACCGTTTTACATAAACCATTCTAGTATATACAACTATTTGAAGCTTTTCAAGGCCGGGAGATAGGTTTCGCCTTGTCACGTAGCGGGGCCGGATTCGCCCGCGAATTGCCGCAGCCAGCGCAGCGCCTGCTCGTACGGAAACCGAAGTTCTCCCGTTATTCCGTATTGCTCGCGGACCTCTTCGTCGCTTGCCCGTCCGTGAAGCTTCTCTATGAGAAATTGATGCAGCGCCGCCGCCCACAGATCGCACGAGCGGTCGTCATCGTCCGTCATCCGCCGGTAGACGGGCGTGCCGTAAGCGGCTTGTACGCACTCTTTCCACATCTCCTCGGCAAAATACGACAGCGTCGGATCGGACACTTCCGCGGCCTGCCGCACCCGCTCCAGCACCGTCTGCACGGCGGGAGGAAATTCATCGAACGAAAGCGGCGTCGCCTCCGCCTCGACCGCGAGCCTCTCGCCTTCGCGCCATAGCGCGACCGGCCCCGACGCGCCTTGCTTGCGCAGCACCTGCAGCGCCTTGAACTGCACGGCGGGATAATGCTCGTCCGCCTCCAAAAAGCGGCGCAGCCCAGGCTCGATATCCCGGTGTTCCAGATGGGAGAGCTGGCCGAGAACAAGCAATTGCTGTTCCGGATCTTCGGCCGCTTCCAGCGCCTGAAGCAACCGGGGAACGTAGTCCGCATCCTGCTCGGACCGCTCGTTCAGACGGCGGCGGAACGACTCCTCCGCGTCCTCCAGGCCGTCGTCCTCCGCGTCGGGGCCGCCGGGCCTTTCTTCCTTCGCATCCGGAAACGCCGCCTCGAGCCAGCCGAGCAGCGCTTCCCATTCGGCGTGATGGCGCTCGGCTTCCCCGCCGCATTGCAGCAAAAAGGCAAGCAGCGCTTTGGCGTCGCCGAAGCGTTCCGTCTCCAGCATGCGCGTCAGCTGGATTTGGTAATAATCCAACGTCTTGGGAAACAGGACCAAGTTGTCCTTCTGGGATTCGGTCACGCAGCGCCCCTTCCTGCCGGCTGTCCGGCTTCCTCTGCCGATTCACCCGCATTATACCATGAACGCCGGACAAATGGGAAAATTCCCTTCGAATGCGTCCGTCCGGCGCTTGCGCTTTCAATAAACAGAAAAAACCTTGTTGAACAAGGCTTCTCGGGTCAATCGTATGGAGCGGGTGAAGGGAATCGAACCCTCGCCTCAAGCTTGGGAAGCTGGCGTTCTACCATTGAACTACACCCGCAAATGAGATAGCAAGAAAATAATAGCACAGCCGGCCTGCGAAAATCAACTTTTTCTTTTGGATTTGCGGCGCCGTTTTCCGATCTTCTTTTTGAGCCGGTTTTCTCTACTATATTATATAGTCCTTTCGGGCACCGAACGCGTTTCCGGCAAAGGAAAAAAGCCCGCCCGGCTTCAGAACCGAGCGGACTCCATGATCAAAAGCGTCCCGCAAGCTGTTGCTCAGCTATTTCAACCAGACGGCGGGTGATATTGCCCCCGATGCGTCCGGTATCGCGAGTGATCATGTTTCCGTAGTACCCGTCTTGCGGAATTTGGATGCCGAGCTGTTGGGCCACTTCGAATTTCAGTTGTTCCAATGCAGCCCGAGCTTGTTGCACGACGAGTTGGTTCGAGTTGCGATTGTCTGCCATGATTATCACCTCCGTGTTTGCTTGCTTATTATGCTGCATCTAAATTCCTCCTATACAAACAATTAACGAAAATCGAAAAAGATTTCGTCCAAGCGGCACAATCACAGGGTTGGCGTTGCGCCGCGCTAATTGGCCCGCGCCCGGACGGGCTTAAACTGGCTCGCGACCATGCGGGCGTAAACGCCACCCTCCTTGCGGACGAGCTCGTCGTGCGTTCCTGCCTCCGCGATCCGGCCGCGTTCGATGACGAGAATCCGGTCGGCGTCGCGGATCGTGCTGAGACGGTGCGCGATGATAAAGGCCGTTCTTCCCTTCATGGCATCCAGCAGCGCCGCTTGAATTTGCAGCTCGGTCCGGGTATCGATGCTGCTTGTCGCCTCGTCCAAAACGAGAATCGAAGGATTGGCCAGCATGACCCTGGCAATGGCCAGCAGCTGCTTCTGGCCCTGGCTGAGATTGCTGCCGTTCTCGGAGATCGGGGTTTGATAACCGAGGGGCAAGCGGCGGATGAACGCGTCCGCGCGGGCCGCCGCGGCGGCGGCTTTCACCTCGGCGTCCGTCGCCTCCGGCCTGCCGTATCGGATGTTGTCCGCAATGGTGCCCGAGAACAGGTACGTATCCTGCAGAACGACGCCGAACGCCCGCCGCAGGCTGTCGCGCGTATACTCGCGGATGTCTTTTCCGTCGATGAGAATCCGTCCTCCGGTCGCTTCGTAAAAACGGGTCAGCAAATTCACGATGGTCGTCTTGCCCGCCCCCGTCGGTCCGACAAGCGCAATGCTGCTGCCCGCGGGAACCTCGAAGCTGAGGTTGCTGACGATCGGCACTTCGGGCCGGTAACCGAACGAGACGTTGTCGAAGACGACATGTCCTTTCGCTCCTTGGAGCACGGCCGCTCCTTCTTCCGCCTCCTCTTCCTGCTCCATCACCTCGAACACCCGCTCCGCTCCGGCAATGCCGGCCTGCAGCGTATTATACATGCTGGCGATATCGTTCAACGGGCGAACGAATTGGCGGGAGTAGCTCAGAAAGCTGGCGATGACCCCGACCGTAATATGCCCCCTGACCGCAAGCGTCCCGCCGGCAAGGGCGACGGCGGCAAAGCCGATATTGTTGATGACGCCGAGCAGCGGCATCAGAAAACCCGACCAGATTTGCGCCCGGGTGCCGGTTTCGGCCAATTTGGCGTTCAAGCCGTCGAATTGCTCGATCGCCTTGTCTTCCCGGTTGAACGCCTTAACGGCCAGCATGCCCGAGATCGTTTCCTCGATATGGCCGTTTAAGGCGCCGAGCTGCGCCTGCTGCTCCTTAAACAGCCGCTTCGTCCGCTTCGTGATCGTCCGGGCAAGCAGAAACACCAGCGGCACCGTAATCAGCGTCGCCAGCGTCAGCAGCGGGCTTAGCGCCAGCATCATGACCAGGGAACCGGCAATCGCGATCAGGCCCGACATCAATTGGGCGGTCGTCTGCGAAACGGTCGTGCTGACGTTGTCGATATCGTTGGACAGCCGGCTCATCACTTCGCCGTGGCTGCGGGTGTCGAAAAAGGCGAGCGGCAGCTTGTGCAGCTTGGCGAACAGCGACGAGCGCAGCCGCTCGACGATGCGCTGGGAGATGCCCGCCATCAGCCAGCCCTGAAAAAAGGTCAGGCCCGCATCGGCCGCATAAGCGGCCACGAGCGCCAAGAGCGCCAAATCGAGCGCCTTGAAATCGACGCCGCCGGTATCCGCGATCGTATCGACGGCTACGCCGATCAGGTAAGGGCCGAGGAGCGTCAGCGCGGAATCGGCCAGCACAAAAGCGAACACCGCCGCAAGCCGTCTCTTCTCGTTGCCAAAATAGCTCCACAGCCGCCGGACCGTGCCTTTAAAATTTTTCGGTTTCTGGACGGGACCTCCCCTTAGCCCCCTCGGGCCTCCCGGTCCGATGGGAACGGTTGCCTTGGATTCGGCCGGCGCTCCTCTGCTCGCGTCATTCGCAGACGGCATGGCTTTCCATCTCCTCGCCGATTTGGGAACGGTAAATTTCCCGGTAAATCCGGTTTTCCTTCAGCAGCTTCTCATGCGTGCCAATGCCCGCGATTTCGCCGTTTTCCATGACGATAATCCGGTCCGCGTCCATGACGGTCGCGATTCGTTGCGCAATGACAAAACACGTGATCCCTTTGGCATACGTCCGGAGCGCCGCCTTCAGCGCCGCTTCCGTCGTCGGATCGAGCGCGCTGGTGCAGTCGTCCAAGATGAGAATACTCGGCTTGCGGACGAGCGCCCTGGCGATGGAGAGACGCTGTTTTTGGCCTCCCGACAGATTGACGCCGCCCTGACCGAGCCGAGTATGATAGCCTTCGGGAGCTTGGGAGATGAACTCGTGGGCCTGCGCGACGCGCGCCGCCTCATAGACTTCCTCCATCGTTGCGCGCTCGTTCCCGAACCGGATATTATCCAATATGGTGCCGGAAAAAAGCACCGCCTCCTGCGGCACAATCGCCACCTTGTCCCGCAGGAGACGGGGATCGACGGAAGACACGTCGCGGCCGTCCACCAGCACCCGGCCCTCCGTCGCATCGTAAAAGCGCGGGATGAGATGGACGAGCGTGCTTTTTCCCGAGCCGGTGGAGCCGATAATGCCGACCGTTTCGCCCGGCATGCAGGCGAAAGAAACCGATTTCAAAACGGTTTCTCCATCCGCTCCGCCATAGGAGAAGCTCACGTTTTCGAATTCGACTTTGCCGCCTGCCGCGCCGTCCGCAAACCGCTCGTCCCGCCACTTCATCGGATTCGTTTCGGCGAACACTTCGCCGATGCGGGCGGCGGACGCTTTGGCGCGCACGAACATGTTGAACACCATCGAAATCGTCATCAGGGAAAATAAAATCTGCGTCATGTAGTTCACGAACGCGACGATGTGGCCAACCTGCATGCCGCCTTTGCTTACGCCGCTAGCGCCGAACCAGAGAACCGCGACGATGCCGAAATTGACGGTCAGCGCGATGAGCGGGTTAAAGACGGCCATTACGCGCAGCGCGGTTTCGGAGCGGCCGCGGTATTCGGCGTTGACGCCGGCGAATTTGCCGGTTTCGTAATCGAACCGGTTAAACGCCTTGACCACTCTCACCCCGGCCAAATACTCCCGAATCATGCCGTTCAGCCGGTCGAGCGAGGCCTGAACTTTCGCGAACAGCGGGAAGCCGATATTCAAGTTCAACGCGATCAGCATTCCCACGACCGGAACGACGACGGCAAAAATCCACGACAGTTCCGGATTCAGGCGCACGGCCATGATCAGGCTGCCGACCCCCAGAATCGGAGCCTTGGCGAAGATCCGCATCATGCCGTTGGCGAAGTTTTGCACCTGCGTCACGTCGTTGGTCAGCCGCGTCACGAGCGACGCTTTGTCGATACGGTCGAAATTGATAAAGGAAAGCGACTGGATTTTGCGGAACAGGTCTCCCCGAAGCTCGGCCGAGAAGCGTTGCGACACCCGGCTGGCCAAAATGTTGCGTCCCGACGCAAAGACGGCTCCCGCCGCCGTCACAAGCAGCATCACCCCGCCGAACCGCAGCACGGCGCCCAGATCCCGTTCGGCAACGCCCTCGTCGATTACCCGGGAAATAAGCGTCGGCTGCAGCAGATCGCACAGCGCCTCGCAAGAGACGAACAGCAGCGCAAGGAGAAAAAGCATGCCGTGCTTGCGTATGTAGGGGAGCAAATATCGCATGCGGTCGCCCTCCTTCATTCGGCTTCATGCAACTACCGTTCAGTATACATCCATTTCCGAAAAATGGGCAATTCCCGCTACGCTCATCCTCGACCGACGCCGGACGCTCCCCGGACGACGAAAACCACGATCCTGCCCTTCGACCGGCTTTTTCGATCGGCCCTGTCGGCCGGCTCTTAAACCAACAAGGCTACCAACTCTCTTGCGAATCGTGTGAGGTACTGGACGGACTACTTGGCGGCTGAGGCCTCGGCAGACGGCATCCGTCGCAGAAAAAAGCCCCCCGCGCCGAAACGCGGGAGGCCTATTGCCTTATATATCGCTGGCGTCCCAGGAGGGATTCGAACCCCCGACCGTTCGCTTAGAAGGCGAATGCTCTATCCAACTGAGCTACTGGGACACAGCTCGATCATTTTAACATAAATCTTTCGTTTTTCACAAGGGGATTTTTGGAGGATTTAAAAAAATCATGGTCCAACCGCCAGAGGAAAGACGAACGCTCCGGCGGTTGCGACCGTTTTTTCCGATGGCGCGCCGGCCGGCCTACCACCCGATCGCCGCGCCGTCGCAGCGCGGATCGGTGCCGCCGATGCGGAAGCCGTGGTCGTCGATTTGGATGGCATGCGCATGGCCGACCGCGCCGTCGTATGCCTGAACGGTTCGAACAAGATGCCCCGCCTCCCGCAGCCGATGTCTGACCGGTTCGGCAATCCGGCTTTCCAGCCGCAGTTCCTGCGTCGGTTCGCCCCAAGTGCGGCCCCAAAGCCAGCGGGGCTCGGAGACGGCCTGCTGCGGATTCATCCCGTAATCGATCATCCGGGTAAGCAGCGCGGTCTGCGTTTGCGGCTGGCCTTCGCCCCCCTGCGTCCCGTACAAAATATACGGCTTGCCGTCCCTGCACGCCATCGCCGGCATCAGCGTATGGAACGTCCGCTTGTTCGGCTCCAGCCTGTTGACGTGATTCGGGTCGAGCGAGAAAAAGGAGCCCCGGTTCTGCAGCAAAATGCCTGTTTCGCCCGCCGTCACCGCCGAACCGAATTCGAAATACAGGCTTTGGATAAACGAAACGGCGTTTCCTTCCCCGTCGACGACCGCCGCATACGCGGTATCGCTGCCGACCGGTCGGGTCGCAACCTCTCTTGCGCGCTGCCTATCGATCTGCCCGGCCAGTTCGGCCGCATACGCCTTGGAAAGCAGCCTCTCAAGCGGTATCGCCGTAAAATCGGGATCGCTGAGATAACGGTCGCGGTCCTTGAACGCCAGCTTCAACGCTTCGATCAGCAGATGATAGTATTCGAAGGAACCGTGCTCGATCGCGGCCAAATCGAACCGCTCCAATATCTGCATCGTCATAATGCCGGTAAATCCCTGCGAATTGGGCGGCAGTTGATAAAGCTCATACCCGCGGTACGATCCGGTTGCCGGCGTTACCCAGCCGCCCGAATGCCCCGCAAAATCGTCCAGCGTCAGCAGCCCGCCTCTTTCCTGCAGCGAAGCGACGATCGCTTTGGCCAGACTGCCTTTGTAGAAGGCGTCGCGGCTTTTTTGCGCAAGCTCCCGGAGGCTGTTGCCGAGCGCGGTTTGCACCCATCTCTCGCCTGCGCGGGGAACGCGGCCATTCGGGAGAAAGATGTCCGAAGTATACGGCTCGGCGGCCAAAACGGAAAATCGGCTTGCCGTATTCTCATGCTGGTCGACCGATACCGGGAAGCCTTCCAGCGCGTAACCGATGGCAGGTTCCAGCACTTCGCTCCAAGCCAGCCTGCCGTATTCGCGGTGCACCGCGTCCCATCCGTCCACCATGCCGGGCACCGTAATGACGCTGCGGATGCCTCTGTGCGGAATCGCCGCCTCGCCCGCGAACAGGTCCCGGGTGATGCGGTGTCCCGAACGGCCGCTCGCATTGTAGGCCCGGATGCCGCCGTCCCTGACGCTGTGCAGCAGCCAGAAGGAATCGCCGCCGAGCCCGGTCATATGCGGATAAACGACGGCCAGACAAGCGCTAACCGCAACCGCGGCGTCGAAGGCGTTGCCGCCCTTCTGCAAAATCCGCGCTCCGGCCGCGGAGGCCAGATGATGAGGGCTGACGACCATCGTTTTCGTTCCGGTGATCGCTTTATGAATCATGGGGGCGTCCCTCCTCATCAATACGCTAAAGATTAACCTCATCATAGCCGCTTTTCCGCACTGTGTCATTGTTTGCAAAGCCCAAACTTCGGAAGTCCGATTGTTGCTTATGCATAAATCCCGCATGGCAGCGAACGGCATCGCCGGACGCAACCAAACGCAAAATGCCGGGCAGCCGCCCGGCATCGCATCGCAATCGAAACTTGTTCTCCGTTTGAAAAGCAAATATTCCGCCCGACCGGTCCGTCAGGCCAGGATTTACCCTTTGGGACAGCCCCTTTTCCGGTTACCGGTTGTGCGGCGTAGCCGGCGCGTTCTGCGCCGGATGAGGCGCATCGTTGGTGCGGCGGATCGTCTCTTCGGCGAATTCCTCGCCGCGCTTGGCGTATTGATTGCCTTTGTTTTTCTTGTACTTTTCTCCCATTGTCCTGTCTCCTTTCCAAGGATGCGTCAATCGTCCAAAATGCCCATCGATTCGATATACCGTTTCGTCTCTTCCGTACCGAGCCGGTGCAAATACCCATAAATCCCTTTTAGCTGGGCGTTATAGTCGGCGTCTCTGCGCTCTTCGCTCACGCTCAGCGCACTGGAAAAATGAAAGGCCGCCGCTTCGTCCGCGCTCGACAGCTCGCCGAACATCTCCTGCAGCTTGTTCAGCTCCTCGTCGCTGGCCCGGATCTCGAATTCAAAAGCGGCCGCTTCCCGGTCCTCCAACACTTGTCCCGCTCCGACCGCGACGTAATACGTCTTGCGCTCCTGTCCGGCGTTCGACTCGTTCTCCAATTGCCGCAGCCTCCTTTCTCACCCTCATAGGGTAACCATCCGGTCGGGTTTCATGCTTTTTCAGAGTCAAGACAACATGCTGCGGAATACAGTGTAATCGGGATAAATATCCCGGCTTTACCGTGCCCGGATGGACAAAACGGAGAGGGATGAACGACATGTGCGGCATTACCGGTTGGATCGACTGGAATGAAGATTTGACCAAACATGCGAACATTGTGGAAAAGATGACGGAGACCATGCAGCTGCGCGGGCCCGATGCGTCGGGAACCTGGCTGACCAAGCACTGCGCATTCGGCCACCGCAGGCTGAGCGTGATCGATCCCGCAAACGGCGCCCAGCCGATGGTACGTCCGACCAAATACGCGGAAGATCGGGATTGCGTGATCGTCTACAACGGGGAACTCTACAATGCGCTCGAGCTGCGAAAAGAGCTTGAACGGCTGGGCTACGCCTTCCGCACGACCTGCGATACCGAAGTGCTGCTGCTGGCCTATGTGGAATGGGGACCCGCCTGCGTGGAAAAATTGAACGGCATCTTCGCTTTCGCGATATGGCGGACGGACGAGGAACAACTGTTCATGGCGAGGGACCGGCTTGGCGTCAAGCCGCTTTTTTATCGGCGGGAAGAAGGCAGGCTCCTGTTCGGTTCGGAACCGAAGGCGATACTGGCGCACCCGGACGTTCCGGCCGAAGTGGACGGCGAAGGCCTCGCCGAGCTGTTTGCCCTGGGCCCCGCGCGGACGCCGGGCGTCGGCATATGGCGGGGTATATCGGAGCTGAAGCCGGGGCACTGTCTGACTTACGACCGCAGCGGCATGCGGATTACCGCCTACTGGCGGCTCGAGAGCCGGCCGCATGAGGACGACGAGCGCGCAACGGCCGAGAAAGTCGGCGAACTGCTGGACGATACGGTGCGAAGGCAGCTCGTCTCCGACGTGCCCGTCTGCACGCTGCTCTCCGGCGGCCTCGATTCGAGCGCGCTCACGGCGCTTGCCGTCCGTTATTATGCCGAAACGGGGCAAGGCCGGGTCCATACGTATTCGGTCGACTACGTGGACAACGACAAGCACTTTACCGCGCACGATTTTCAGCCGAATTCGGACGCGCCCTGGATCAAGCGAATGAGCGAATTTCTGGGCACCGCTCATCATCTGGTCCAGTTCGATACGCCCGAGCTGGTAGAGGCGCTGGAGACTGCCGTATTGGCCAAGGATTACCCCGGCATGGCGGACATCGACGCGTCCCTGTACTTGTTCTGCCGCGAGATCAAGAAGGATGCCACCGTCGCCATCTCCGGCGAAGCGGCCGACGAAGTGTTCGGAGGCTATCCCTGGTTTCACCGCCGGGAGGCGCTGACGGCGTCGACGTTCCCGTGGTCGCTGGCAACCGATCTTAGGGAAAGCGTGCTCTCGCCCGAGCTCAAGGGCCATATTCGTCCGTTGGAATACGTCTCCGACCGGTACGCCGAGGCGCTGGCGGAAGTGCCGAAGCTGCCGGGGGAAGACGAGGACGCGCAGCGGATGCGCACGATGTCCTATCTGAACATCACGCGCTTTATGCCGACGCTCCTGGACCGCAAAGACCGGATGAGCATGGCGGCGGGGCTCGAAGTGCGGGTTCCGTTCTGCGATCACCGCCTCGTCGAATACGTGTTCAACATTCCCTGGGCGCTGAAAACGGCGGGCGGCCGCGAAAAAGGCATTTTGCGCCGCGCGCTGGCGGGCGTGCTGCCGGACGACGTCCTGTACCGCAAAAAGAGCCCCTACCCGAAAACGCACAATCCCGCATACCTGGAGACCGTTCGCTCGCTGCTGTCCGAGCGGCTCGAAGACGCCGGCTCGCCGCTGCTTCCGCTGATCGACAAGGCGCATATCCGCCGGCTGCTGGCGACCGCCGACGCGCGCTCCCATCTGCCGTGGTTCGGACAGCTGATGTCGGCCCCGCAGCTGTTCGCGTATTTGCTGCAGTTCGATTTTTGGTTGCGGCGCTACCGCGTCTCGATCGTATAAAAACAACGAAGGACCCGCGAGAACCGCGCCCAAAGCGCCGCATCCTCAGCGCGGTCCTTTCGTCCCGTTGGGATTTCCAATATCGTCTCTACCGCTCAAGCTGCGCAAGCAGCTTCCTGAGCGCACGCCCCCGGTGGCTGATCGCGTTTTTTTCCTCAAGCGAGATTTCCGCCATCGTCTTGCCGAAGGACGGAAGCCAGAAGAGCGGATCGTAGCCGAACCCGCCGGCTCCGGCGGGCCGGTCGATGATCGCACCCTCGACCGTGCCTTCGGCCGCGGTAATGCGGTCCCCGTCAGGCTCGTACAGCACGAGCGAGCTGACGAAACGCGCGGGACTGAGCAGCTTCGCACCGTCAGGCGCTTTCTCCGCCCCCAGCGAAGCCGCGTCCACCGTGGCGCCTGCGGCCGCCAGCTCCCGCAGCAGCTTCGCGTTGTTGTCCGCGTCGGAAGCGCCCTCGCCGGCATACCGCGCCGAATAGACGCCCGGCGCGCCGCCGAGCGCGTCGACGCACAGGCCCGAGTCGTCGGCCAACACCGGAAGCCCGGCGGCGGCCGACGCCGCGCGCGCTTTGATCAGCGCATTCTCGTAAAAGGTCGTCCCCGTCTCCGCGATTTCCGGGAGTTCCCCGATCTCGTTCAAATCCTTGACCTCGATGCCGAGCGTCGCGAACGCGGCGCGGAACTCCCGCGTCTTGCCCCGGTTGCGCGTCGCGACCAGCAACGTGTCCCCCGCGCCGATCATGCCTGCACCGTCCCGATTCGAAGTCCCGCTTCGCCCAGCACTTCCCGCTGCATCTCGATCAGCTTCAGGATGCCTTCTTCGGCGACCCCCAGCAGGCCGTCCAGCTCGGCGCGCGTAAAGGGCGATTCCTCGCCGGTCCCCTGAATCTCCACGAACGCTCCGGAGCCGGTCATGACGACGTTCATGTCCACTTGCGCCTTGGAGTCCTCTTCGTAATTCAGGTCGAGCAGCGTTTGTCCCTGCAGCAGCCCGACGCTGACCGAAGCCAGATAGTCGGTGATCGGATAGACGGGAAAAGAAACGGTCTGGGACAGCTTATGTACGGCCAGCGCAAGCGCGATGAACGAGCCGGTGATCGAAGTGGTCCGGGTCCCTCCGTCCGCTTGCAGGACGTCGCAATCCAGCGTAATGGTCCGTTCGCCCAACGCATCCAGCCGGACGACGGACCGCAGCACGCGGCCGATGAGACGCTGAATCTCCATCGTGCGCCCGCTAAGCTTGCCCCGGCTCGCCTCCCGGGGATTGCGCGTCTGCGTCGCGCGGGGCAGCATCGAATATTCGGCCGTAATCCAGCCTTTGCCCTGGCCTTTCTGAAACGGGGGAACCTTCTCGTCCACCGTGGCCGTGCACAAGACTTTCGTGTCGCCCATCTCGATGAGCACCGAGCCCTCCGCGAATTTATTGGGATGAAGCGTTACGGCAAACGGCCGCAATTCGCGGGCCTGCCTTCCGTCGGATCGCATATCGGATATTCCTCCTGAACTCTCGTCAAATCTCTCCCATTTTACCAAAGTCCGCGGACAAAAGCACTCCCGCGCCGCCATGCGGCCCGCCCCGGATTCCACCCGAGGTATATTCTGTGAAAAATGGAAACAACGGGAGAGAGACGATGTTAACGGGACAAGGCGTTAATCCGTTCCGGACGGGTTACCGTTTCCGCATACGAATGCCCGCCGGAATCGGCAAGCTGGTCTGTGCCGTTCAGCGTAATGTGAACTTTCGGCACCCCCGCCGTTTCGGTTACGGTCAGCACGACCGCCTGCACCATTTCCGAAGATACGGTCTGCTCCGGTTCCCAGCCGGCGTCTTTGAGCGACACGCTGATCTGGTCGGTTTCCTTCGCCAGCTGTTCCACGGTCGTATCCGGAGCCATGACGGCGAGCAGATGGCTTTGGTCGGACGGGCCCTTGATCAACTCCTGAAGCGCGGCGCGGCTCTTGTCCTCGGTCCGCTCGACCAGGCGGGTAACCGGAACGAAGTAGCCTTCTCCGTTCTCCGTTTGCGCCGAGAAATACAGCGTGACGGCCATGGAGCGGCTCGCCTGAACGCCCTCTCCTTGCTCGAGGTTGATGCCGAAGTTTCGCGTCAACACGTCCGCGAGCGGAATGCCGGAAGCGGGAAGCTGGCGGAGCGGCTTGCCGGCGATTTCGATTTTGACCTGCCGTACGCCCGGCAGTTCCGTCATCGTCCAGACCAGCGCTTCGATTGTTTTTCGCTCCTGCTTCGCAGGCAGTTCGGGCAGCGGCTCGGCGAAATTGAGAGTGACGGTACCCGTTTTCTCATCCTTGGCGACCGAGCTTAGTTTGGTCCCTTGGGGCAGCACCGGAGCGAACCCTTGCGGAAGCTGCTCGGCCAGCGCCGGGTCCGCAGTCATCCAGGCGACGGCCTTCTCCTCCTGAGACAGCTTGCTCTTGCCGTCCTCCGGCAGGTTCAAGGTCATCGGGGCCAGATAGCCGTTGCGGTCCTGCAAATACACGGTCAGTTCGTCCTTCCCTTGGGTCGCGGCGTCGGCTCCTTGCTCTTTGGCCTGATTTCCCGTTCCTTGGATGCCCGTTTCGGTCTGGGCCGGCGCCAAGGCCTGCGCTTCCGGCTGCGCGCCCGTCCGGGTATCCGATTGCCCGTTCGCCTGACCGTCCGCTTGCGGAGCGGCCGGCGTTCCCGCCTGCTGCGCCGTTTCCGCCGCCTGCAGCATCTGTTGTTCCACATCCGCCGGCGGCGGGTCGATCGGGGATGCGTTGCGCACGCTTTGCCCGCCAGCCGCACATGCTGTCAAAGGCAGCAGCAAGGCGACGGCAAGCAGCTTGCCTGAACGGCTTTTACGGTCGTTTGGCCACATTACCAATTCCTCCCTGTTGGGGCTATCGGTTAACACCATTCCCCCCGATTGTAGTACTATGTATACGAGCCCCTGCCGTAAGATATGAAAGGTTTGTCCCGGCGAACCGACCGTGCGGCTCCGATGCTTCGGCCGTTCGGTCCGGACGCCGGATGCGGCGTCGATCCGGCCGCGATATGGGGACGATGAACCAACGTTTGCTGCGGCGGTCCGAACGGCGGATGCGACGGACCCGGTCCGGTATGAGGGAGCTTGCGGCCGCAGCGGCGCAGTTTCGCAATTCAGAGATGGAAGAGGTGCCCGCAATGTCCGATACGAATCTTTATCGTTTGAACAGCAAAGAAGTCGCAAAAGCAACCGAGGAATGGCTGATGAAACGGGGCGTAAACAAGGGACAAATCGGCCAATTGGTCATGCTGCTCCAAAAGGATTATTTCCCCGAGCTCACGCTGGATGAATGCATTGAGAACGTCGAAGCGGTTTTGGCCAAGCGGGAAGTGCAAAATGCCGTGCTGACCGGCATTCAACTGGATATGCTGGCCGAGGAAGGAAAGCTGCTGCCGCCTCTGCAAAATATGATTTGGAACGACGAGGGGCTGTACGGCTGCGACGAGATTCTTGCGCTCAGCATCGTCAACGTATACGGCAGCATCGGTCTTACGAACTTCGGATACGTGGATAAGCTCAAGCCGGGGATTTTGAAAAAGCTGAACGACCGCAACGACAACCAGATCCACACCTTTCTCGACGACATCGTCGGAGCCATTGCCGCCGCCGCTTCGAGCCGCATCGCCCACCGCAAGCAGGCGGAGCGGGAAGCCCGGGCGGAAGGCGGCGGAAGCGTCTGATCTCAAGCGAACCGCAGCGCGGACGGGGCAACGAACGAATGTATACGGAATAAAAGACGAAGGCGCCCTCCTCTTAGGCAGGGCGCCTTCGTCTTTGGATACCGGATTTACGGCACACCGAAACGGATGACAGGACAACCTTCCCCGGGCGTCTCGCTAAATATTCTTACGAGGCGGCCCGTTTCTTCCAGACGGACGAGATGCGCGATGGTTTCGGCCAACCCGAAGCGCAATTGATGCGCGTTGCCGCTCAGCCGCGCGCCGAAAACCCGCTCGCACACGTCAAACGGGGTCATCGGCCCCTGCTCCGCGATGATTCCGTACATCGCCTGCAGCCGGCGGTCGTGATGCCGGATAGTGCTTTCGATCCGGCCGGAAACATCGGCGAACGGATCGCGATGGCCGGGAAACGCCATGACGGTGTCATAGGCGCTCAGCCGCTCCAGACTTTCTATGTAAGACTTCAGCGGATCGGGGTCGCCCCCCGGGAGCCAGCCGATATTCGGGGTAATGTCCGGAAGCACCTGGTCCCCGCACAGCATCCGCCGGCCGCGCGGATCGTAGAAGGATACGTGCCCCGGCGCATGGCCTTCTCCTCCGATCGCCAGCCAGTTCGTCCCCGCCATCTCCACCGGCAGCGCCTCCCCGGGTACGATCGTCCGGACGTCTTCGGGATGCGGAAGCACTTGGGACAAGACGCCGGCCAGATGGCCGCGCATGGCCGCAACCCGTTCCCCCGGCAGCCCGAACGCCAGAAACGCCGCAACCAGTTCCTCGGAAAACGTCTCGCCTTCGCCCCACATCCTAAGCGCCGCCCTATGGGCCGATTCCGACATATAGACCGGCGCGCCCGTCCGCTCCTGAAACCATCCCGCAAGCCCGTAGTGGTCGGGATGATGGTGCGTAAGCACGATCGCCGCAATGTCGCGAAAGCCGATTCCCAACTGCGGCAGCAGCTCCTGCCAGCACGCCTCCGCGTCCGCCGACCTGAGTCCGGGATCGATCAGCGTCCAGCCTCCGTCCGACGGCAGCAGGTAGGCGTTGACCCATTTCAGGGAGAAGGGCAGCGGCACCTTGATCCGCAGCCAGCCGTTGCCGTGTTCCGTCACGAAGGAAGAGACGCTCATGCCGGACGCCTGCCCGTCATAATCAATCTCGGCGATTGATCCGGATCGTACGGAGAGCCGTCATAGCCGCCGCGCACCGATTCCAGCACCAGACCCGCCTCGGCCGCCATCTTGCGGAACGATTCGAGTCCGAACAGGCGCACCCGTTCCTCGTAGTTGCGCACGTCGCCGTCCGGAGACGAGACGGCAATCTTTTTGACGACATAACCGTTACGAATGAACCGCTCCTCCCGGATGCGAAGGCCGGTCGGCCCGTCCGTGCGCTCCGACAGCGGCACCAGATGGCGTTCGACATAGGCCGCATTCAAAAAATCGATCAAAAATTTCCCGCCGGGGGCCAGTACCCGGCCGATTTCGGCAAGCACCCGCGCATTCTCTTCGTCCTCGAAAAAGTAGCCGAACGAGGTAAACCAGTTCACCACCGCATCGAAAGACTTGTCTTCAAAAGGAAGCTTGCGCATGTCTCCCCTTACCCATCGGATGCTGCGCCCGGGATCGTTCCTGCGCGCATGCGCCAGCAGCACCTCCGACAGGTCCAGCCCGGTCACGGCGTACCCGAGATCGCGCAGCGCCATCGCATGCCGCCCCATGCCGCAGCCGACATCCAGCACGCTCGCCCCCGGCGGAAGCTCCATCCAGCCCATCATGGCCTCGACTTCGCGCTGAGCCTGGGCCGAGTCGCGATGGCGGTAAACGATAAGGTAATCCTCCCCAAAACTGTGTTCGTACCAATCGTTGTTCAAGCTTCAACATCCCTTTGCCATAACAATGCCTGTAACCCGCGCATTCGCGCAGCCTTCTTTTGCCGTTCCGTACGATAAGTATAACCCTTTTCGACTCGCGTGGCCAATCACCGACGGACAGATGTCCTCATATGATGGAGTATTCTCGTATGCCCCCGGGAAAGAAACCTAAGGGCGCCGCGCGCTTAGACATTCGACACGGTGGAAGGAGAACCGATGTATGTCCACCCCGAAAATCGACGTCCAGGTCATCAGCTCCGGCATACTGGCCGAAGACGTTCTGATGCTGGGGGAATCCGTGATGAAGAAAGCCAAAATCCCGGCCCAGCAGCAACTGACGCTAAAATTCGGTTCATTCAGGCAAACCGTAACCGTCTTGTCCGTGCCGCGATATGACGGTCTGCGCATCAATCATTCGCTGGCCAATCGAATGGGGATTTTTTCCGGAATTCCGCTAAGGCTGCAGTACCGCCCGGCTTCCCGGACGCTCGCCCTTGGACCTTTGATCGGCGTTTTGGTCAGCAGAGACTTCCCGCAGCAGCCCGACAAGCCTTTCGGAAACATGACGATGTTTTGCCGGGAGCTTGCCTACGCTTGCCGGAACGAGGGCGCTTTCGTATATTTCTTCACTCCGTCCGGCATCGGATCCGGCCATGACGGGGTGGAGGGCTGGATCTACAATTCCGGCTGGCAACGGAAATCGCTGCCCGCCCCGGACATTGTGAACAACCGGCTGACCACCCGGAAGCTGGAAAACCTGCCCGCCGTGCAGCGGTTCATGAAGGAAATCAAGCAACGGTACGACGCGCACGTATTCAACGAAAAGTTCCTCGACAAATCCGAAGTGTTCGAGGCGCTCGGAAACGATGCGGCGCTGCGGCGTTACCTGCCCGAATCCCACTTGCTGCGCCAATATGCGACGCTGAAGAGCATGGGTTCCCGCTATCCGGTCCTCTTCCTGAAACCCGTTAGGGGAAGCCTCGGCAAAGGCATTATCCGCCTGTCGCGGCAAGGCCCGGACGGATGGCAGGCTTTATACACGACGGCGGGCGGCACGAAAAAGCAGACGTACCCGAGCCTGCTCAAGTTTTACTCGTCGATGGCCGCCAAGATGAAGACGGTGCGGTATTTGATCCAGCAGGGCTTGACGCTGATCGACAGCGACGGACGCCCGATCGATTTTCGCGCGCTTACGCAAAAAAATGCCGGCGGCAAATGGACGGTGACGTCCATCGTCGGCCGGATCGCGGGCAATCAGCATTACGTATCGAATTTGGCGCGGGGCGGAACGCTCGCCACCGTCCGGGAAGCCGTGGCCAAATCCAATCTGCCCGCCGCCTACCGGAAAGACGCGTTGGCCCGGCTTTCGCGGGCCGCGCTGGAAATCTCGCGGGGCATCGACACGCACATTCCGGCGCACTTTGGGGAACTGGGGATTGATCTTGCAATCGACACCGGCGGAAAGATCTGGCTGCTTGAGGTGAATTCCAAACCGTCCAAAAAAGACAACACACCATTAAACGAGGGGAAAATCCGCCCTTCCGTGCGGATGATGATTCAATATGCCCGATTTTTGTCCGGTTTCTAACCTGCCGGCGGGCATGCCGGAAAATTGCGGGGAACTCGGCGTGCTCATCTGCGAACGCGACGGGACGCCTCCCTTCGCCGAGTCGGATTTCATACGCCGCCTCATGCGCGCGGCCCCGCGCTACGGACTTGACGTGTTTGCCTTCGCGCCCTGGACCTGGAATGCGGACCGCCGGTCCGTTCAGGCCTGGAGATGGGCACAGGCGAAAGGCGGCTGGCACAGGGAAGAGCGCGCCGTACCTTCGCTCGTCTACGACCGTGCCTGGCCCGGCAATGCGGAGCAGCGGCGGCGGTTCCGCAGCAGCTTGAACCGGATGCTGGGCGCGCATGCCGTCGTTCGGCTGAACGGACGGCTCCCCGGCAAAGCCGAGGTGTTCCGGATCTTGGCGCGCGATCCGCTTCTGGCTCCGCGTCTTCCTCCGACGGCTTTGTACAAGGGGAAAAAAGCGTTGGCCGATTGGCTCGATCTTCATGGGGGAGCCGTGTTTCTCAAGCCTTCGAACGGCTCGCACGGCCGGAGGGTCGCGGCGGTGATCCGTTCCGCCGCAGGCGAGGGCGCCGTAACGATCCGCGGACGCACCTCCGCCAACGCCCCTTTCCGCCTCGAAAACCTAAGCGTCCAGGAGGCGATCGAGCGGCTTCACCGCTGGATCGGCGGCAGAGTTTACATCATGCAGCCCCTTCTTTCGCTGTCGGATGCCGACGGCAATCCGTTCGACCTGCGCGTGCTTGCGCAACGGAACGGGAAGGGCAGGTGGACGCTGGCGGGCATGGCGGTCCGCGCCGGCCGGACCGGCAATGTGACGGCCAACCTGCACGGCGGCGGCGTCCCCCGCCATGCGCGGACGTTTCTGGCGTCGCGCTTCGGAGAGAAGGAATGCGAATCGATGCTGCAAGAAATCCGGCGCGTTTCCGCGGCCGTCATCAAGCGGCTCGAGGAAGCTTTCGGACGGTTCTGCGAGCTTGGACTCGACTTCGGCATCGACCGCTCCGGCCGAATCTGGTTTCTGGAAGCAAACGCCAAACCCGGGCGCGCCGCAATGGCATGCGCCGGCGCCGCCGCGGCTCAGACAGCCATAGAGCGGCCGCTTGCTTATGCCCGATATATCTTGCTTCGACCATCTGGGAGGGTAATTCATGAGTTTGACCTTGTGTAACGTTCACTTCACGCAGCAACCGGAGCGAATCGTCTGGCTCTCCAGCCCCCTCGCGAAGCAACTCAAGCTGAACGGACGCAAATCGATTAACGTCAAGCTCGGCCGGGACGTCGTCCCCGCGAAGGTCCGCACCGTCAAGCGCAAAGGCAACCACGTCTATTTGTCGGCGGGGCTCAGGCGTTCGGTGCGGATACCGAAAACGGGAATCGTTTATTTGACCAACGACGACGAGGAAATTCAGCTCGGTCCGTTAATCGGCATTTTGACCGACAACTCGAATGGTTCCGCGTCCGCTCCGTTCGGCTTGCGAACGGGATTTATCAAGCAGCTTCTTGCGCTTGGGCAGAAAAAAGGCTACTTTTTCGCCTTCACCCCGAGGGATATCAACTGGCAACAGGAAACGGTGTACGGCTGGTTTCTGGACGGCGGCGGAGGCTGGATCCGCAAGGTGGTCCCGCTGCCGGATGTCGTGTACAACCGGCTTCCGAGCAGGCGGGCGGAGAACGGTTCGGCGATCGCGACGCTTCGCGAGCGCTTCGTAAGCAGGCAAATTCCTTTTTTCAACTGGAGCTTTTTCAACAAATCGGACGTCTATTCCCTGCTGGAAAAGGACCCCGAAGCGCTGCAGCATCTGCCGGAATCGGTCAACAACCCGACGCCCGAGCAGCTGAAGGAATTGCTGGAGAAGCATCACTTTCTGTATTACAAACCGACGAGCGGCAGCCTTGGAGTCGGCATCTACCGATTGACCTACCATCCGAGAAAGGGATACTTCGTCCGGTACCGGAAAGGCTCGGGAAACGTGCTGCTCCGGTTTACCTCGTTCAACAGCCTGATGAAGATGCTGCGGGCGCGGCACGGCAGCGGACTGGCGAGTTACGTCGCGCAACAAGGCATCCGGCTGATCGAAATCGACAAATGCCCGATCGACTTTCGGTTCCACATGCACAAAGACGGCAACAACCGGTGGGTCGTCGCCGGAATCGGCGCCAAGAAAGCCGGCCGGGGCAGCGTCACCACGCATATTAAAAACGGCGGTTCGCTGATGACGCCCGAGCAGGCGCTGAACCGGACGTTCGGAAGCCGGGCGCAGACCGTGCTTCAAGAGGCGAAGGCGGTGGCGGTCAAACTGTCGGCGGCGATCGAGCGCAATTACAACCATACGCTGGGCGAGCTGGGTCTGGATATCGGCATCGACCAAGACGGCGAGGTCTGGATGTTCGAAGCGAACGCCAAGCCCGGCCGGTCGATCTTCAAGCATCCGGCTTTGCGGGAGCAGGGACGCGCCTCGCTGGAATATATCCTGGATCACTGCCTGTATCTCAGCAAATTCCGCCGGAAGGAAGAATCCTCATGAACGCCGCCACTTCATCTGCGCCGCTGACTGAAAGCGCCAAGACGGAATCGGTTCCCGAAGGCAAGCCGGTGCTGGCCATTCTGACGATCGACGACGATATCCAGCTGTTCCGGGGCAACCGGCACAATTTTGCCGACTTGATCGAAACCGGACGGGAGCTCGGCTATTTGGCCTATGTCGTGACGGTCCGGAACTTGAAGCTGGGCCGCAGCCGCGTGCTTGGCTACACGTACCGCCGCGAACGCGAGGTTTGGGTCAAGGGGTATTTTCCGAAGCCCCATGTCGTGTACAACCGCATTCCGCAACGGGAGGACGAGAGGCTGCCGCGGGTCCGGAAGAAACTGATGCTGATCTCCAAATATCCGGGCGTCAAGCTGTTTAACCGCCGTTTTTTTAACAAGTGGTCTTTGTTTCAATGGCTGAACAAATCGAAGGCAACGCGGCCTTACATTCCGGAAACGAAGCGGCTGACGGAGCCGCAGGTGCTGACGTCGATGCTCAAGCGCCACTCTCTCCTTTATTTGAAGCCCATACGCGGCAAGGCGGGAGTCGGCATTATGACGGTCAAGACCCAGCCGGAAAAGCATCTGCCCTATCGCCTCCAAATTCAGAACGAAAAAAGAAGCCGGACCTACCGCTGCTCGACAGTGCAAAAGCTGTGGGAACGCATCAAGGCGCAAACCGACGCGCTCGGAGAACCCTATATCGCGCAGCAGGGCATCGCCCTCGCTTCGGTCAACGACCGTCCCTTCGACCTGAGGGCGCTCGTGCAGAAGAACGAGACCGGCAATTGGGAGTTGACCGGAATCGGCGCGCGGGTGGCCGGCAACGCCAGCATTACGACGCATGTTCCCCGGGGCGGCGAGATCGACGAGCCCGAGAAGCTGCTGGTTTCCGTCTTCGGCCGCGAAAGGGCGCAGCAAGTGCTCGCCCAAGCGCGCAACGCCGCTCTCATTCTCGCCCGGCAGATCGAGCGTTCGTCCAAACACCGGCTCGGGGAAATGTCGATGGACCTGGGGGTGGATACGACAGGCCACGTGTGGTTTTTCGAAGCGAATTCCAAACCGATGAAATTCGACGAACCGCACATCCGCAGGAAATCGCTGGAGCGAATTTTTCAATACAGCCAATATTTGTACGGACGCTTGCGACAAACCAAAGAAGGGACTGTCCGATGACATTCGACGGCAAAACCCGTTCCCTGCCGGAGGTGAGCTTGTGTCCAAGCAGCCCGTCCTGGGAATTCTAACGCTTTACTTGAACGACAAAAAGGCGCTGGAGGAACGATCCGTTTACGAAAAGATGACCGCTGCCGGCCAGCGGCTCGGCCTCGACGTCTTCGTCTTCACCCCGCAGGACGTGGAGGAACGGTCAAACCGCATCCATGCGATGGTATACAGCCCGGATACGCGAAGCTGGCGCCGCAGGTGGGTCCGCTTCCCGCACATGATCTACGACCGCTGCCGCATCCAGCGCTCCAAGCGCTTTGAGCAGCTGCTCGCCTTTCGCCGCAAATACGGCCACCTGACGTTTCTCAACCGGCCGCTGCGCAACAAATGGACCGTTTACCGGACGCTGTCCCAAGTCGCGGCGTTCCGCAAGCATTTGCCGGTCACCAGGCCGTTTCAGTCGGCGGACGATGTCCTGCTGCTGCTCAGAAGGTTTCCGCTCGTCTATCTGAAACCGATCAACGGCACCGGCGGACGGGGGATTCTGCGAATCGAACGGCAGCCGAGCGGATTTCTGCTGCAGGGACGCGACCGCCGCCGCCGCATTGTGGCGCCCAAGCGGGTGACGCGCCATCAGTTGGCCGCCGCGCTGCGCGCATGGACGACGAAAGGCGACCGCTATATCGCGCAGCAGGGCCTCAACATCAAGCTGCCGAACGGCCGGGTGCACGATTACCGGATGCTGGTGCAGAAAAACGGCTCCGGCGAGTGGGAGGTGACCGGCTGCGCGGGGCGCATCGGCCCGGCCCGCAGCATTACGTCCAATCTGCACGGCGGCGGGGAAGCGGCGCCGATGAACCGCCTGCTGCAGCAGTGGGTGGGCAGCGAGGCGGAGATCGCGCAAATCCGCCGGACGGCGGAGAAGCTCGGCGTCGATGTCGCCCGCCATCTGGAGTCTTCCTACGGCGCGCTGTGCGAGCTGGCGCTCGATTTGGCCATTGACCGCAGCGGCCGCGTATGGTTGCTCGAAGTCAATCCGAAGCCGGCCCGGGAGGTGTTCATCCGGGCGGGAGAACGAACCGTTTACCGGCAAGCGATCACGCGCCCGCTGGAGTACGCGCTCTGGGTTTACCGCAAGAAGCGCAACCTCCGCGGCGCGGCGGAGGAAGCAAGCGCCTCCGAAGCGGACCGCAAGGTTCCGGACGACCAGCAAGCGAGCCCGATCGACCTGCCGATCGAATCGACCTAGGCGGAAAGTCGGCCTCCGGGTGAACCGGGCCGGCTTTCCGCGTCTTCCGCCATTGCCGGAATGCAGCTCCGCCATTGCCAGAATATAGCGATTGAAAATGGGCGCTTCCGTTCTTCACCGGCCCAGCGGACTGTGGTACAATGATTTTTCATCATAAGATGTTGAGGGATGTTGAGGTGAAATTGCAGTCATTATGAATTCCGAAGTACCGATGAACGTGCCGACAGACACCATGATTCGAAAGCCGCGCAGAACGTCGAAGCCGTCCGTCGTTTCTTTTCTTATGCTGTGGGCGGTCCTGGTCGGGGCCGGCATGGCCGGATCCGTCTGGTACGCCGGCAAGCTGAAGCATCAGATCGCGCAAGACGTGGAGCGCCAGACCGCAGCGCAAATCGAGGCGCTCAAATCCGACTACATAAAGCGGATCGAAGAGCTGAAAACGGGTTACACGGAAGAAATGGGCAAGCTGGAATCCAAGATCGACTCCCTGAACGAGCTGCTTACGTTTACGCAGGATAACGCGAACAGCAAAACCGACAACAGCAACAAGCTGTATACGCAAATCAGCGAGCTGAAGAAGCAGCTCGATCAACTGAAGAAAGAACTGGATGTGTTAAAATGACGGCGCCCGTCAAAAGGATGAACCGGACGCTCCTGCTTGCCTGCGCCCCGTTTATCGGCATGATGGGATGGTTCATGGCCGCCGATTTTTCCCTCCAGATACATTTGGACGATCTGGGCCGGATCGAACGGCCGCGGGATTCCGCCATTACCGAGCAGACCCGGCCCGCCGCGGAGCGTCTCGATGCCGCGGTTGCGAAAGCGTCGGCGATCTCCGCGTCGGTCAAGCGGGTATCCGAGCTGTACGCGAAGACGAACCGGGATATGCAGTCGATGCTGAGCACGGCCAAGGCGCAAGTCGGCCGCCCGGCCGCGATTTACGACAGACGGATCACCTCCCGCCTCGGGACGCCGAAGGACACCGTCCAGTCGGACAAGCTGCGCGCGCAGCTGTTCGCGGTCCGGGCGCAGCATTTCAGCGGGTATGCGCTGAAAGTGAAGCTGAAGTCGGCCGATGCGATGAAGCTTGTGCTCGGCAAGGACAAGCTGGGCGGCGCGGAGACGACGCAGGCGGCCGTCAAGCGGTACGGCGCGGTCGCCGGCGTGAACGCGGGAGGCTTCGCCGACGCCAGAGGCAAGCGTTATCCGCTCGGCACGACGATCGTGGACGGCCAGTACGCGAACGGCTTCGAGGCGAGCCATTCCGATTTGTTTTTTGTCGGGATCAACAAAAACCTGAAGCTGATCGGCGGGAAATTCACCCGCAAGGAGCAGCTCGACAAGCTGCAGCCGATGTACGGCGCGTCGTTCGTGCCGATTTTGCGGAAAAACGGCGTTAACCAGGCCATTCCCCTCAAGTGGCAGACAAGCCCGGCTCGGGCGCCGCGCACCGTGATCGCCAATTACAAGGACGATCAGCTCCTCTTTCTCGTGATCGACGGACGGGACGAGTCCGGCAGCTCCGGAGCGACGCTGAAGGAGATCCAGATGCTGCTCGAACGGTACGGGACGGTGGACGGCTACAATCTGGACGGCGGCGGCTCCTCAACGCTCGTTTTCAAAGGACGCGTCATCAATCACCCGTCCGACGGAAGACAGCGGCCGCTGGCAACGCACTTTTTGTTGTTTTCGTAAAGCGGATCCGAATTGCACGCAAGGGGAGTCGTCGGCGACTCCCCTTGCATTTATTTGGCATGCGAGAAAGCCTGCCAAACCAAATCACAATCATGAAGCGGACCGTATAGACGTTATTTGTTCAGAAATGAGCCGCTTCCTCCTGTTACCGGACCTCAGTTACTTTATTTCATCCCAACACGCGCTTTTCCTTCGGATTTCCGGCGAATAAGGTCGCTCGTGTCCGTTAGCTCGCCGAAATGGCGCCATTTTCCTCTAATAGCGTCTCTCGTGTCCGCACGTAGATGTCGGTTGGCGGTTGTCGAAGCCTCAGCTCTGCTTCCATTGTCAAAAGCGGCTCACCCTTTGACCGAACCGGTCAGGCCGGACACGAAATACTTTTGGAACAGGAGATACACGACCAAAATCGGAATGATCGACAGCAGTACGCCCGCGTTCATCAGCGTATAGTCGGTCGAGTGCTCCCCGCGGAACGACAGCAATCCTGTCGTGATCGTGCGCATGGAGTCCTTCGTAATGAAAATTTGGGCGAGCAGAAATTCGTTCCACGTGGCCATGAAATCCAGAATGACCAGCGTCGCGATCGCCGGCATCGACAGCGGGAGAATGACCCGGAAAAACTTGCCGATGTCGCCGCAGCCGTCGATGAGCGCCGCCTCGTCGATTTCCTTCGGAATCGTCCGGAAAAAACCGCGCAAAATGAGGATGCCGAACGGAATGCCGAAACCGATGTAAATGAGGATGATGCCGGGATAGGTGCTGACCAGATGCGTTTTGTTGAGGAAAATGTTGAGCGGCACGAGCGTCGCCTGCATCGGAATCATCATCCCGATCAGAAAAAAGGCGAACATCGCGTTGCTCCATTTGAAGTTCAGGCGAGTCAGCGCGAACGCCGCAAGCGCCTCGACCAAAATGCCGAGCGGCACCTTGATGACGCTGATGAGCGCCGTATTTTTCATGTACATGCCCATCTTCCCCTGGTTCCAGGCTTTGGCGAAATTGCCCCACTGGAATTTCTCGGGCAAGGCGTAAAACGGGCTCGTCAGCAAATCCGACCTCGATTTGAGGGCGGTGAACGCAATAAAGACGATCGGGACGAGGAAAATCACCGCCAAAACGATCAAAACGCCATATCGAAGCGCCTGGACGGGCCAGGACGGTTGCCGGATTTCCATAGGTGGTTCACCCTCTTTCTGCCGATTACAGGTGCGATCTCTTCGTTGTATAGTAAACGTATGGGATAATGACGACCATCGTAATCAAAACGAGGAAGAAGGAGATGGCCGACCCCGTACCGATATTGGCGAATTTGAAGGTCTGGTAATACATCCAGGAAGACAGCACCTGCGTACTCTCCGCCGGTCCGCCGCCGGTCATCGCGTAGATGATGTCGTACACCTTCATCGACGCGATCATCGTGGTGGCGACGACGATGACAAGCGTTTCCCGCAGCAGCGGGAACGTGATATACCAGAACGATTGATAGGGCTTCGCGCCGTCGAGAACGGCCGCTTCGTACGGATCGTGAGGAATCGTCTGCAGGCCGGCGAGAAACAGCACCATCGGCTGTCCCACCCCTTGCCACAGCGCCGCGACGAACACGGCATACAACGCCGTCTCCGGCTCCGCCAGCCAGGCGCGCGTCCAGCTTTCGAGGCCGATCGTCTCCAGAAGCTTGTTGACGAAACCCTGCGTCGGATTATACATCCATGCCCAGCTCGTCGCTACGATGACCCCGGACAGAACATAGGGGAAATAGAAGATGCTGCGGAACACAATGCGGCCTTTGATCCTTTTGTTCAAAAGCAGCGCGAGCATCAAACCGATGCCGATCATCAGAATCAGCGAACCGGCCGTCCACAGCAGGTTGTTCTTCAACGCCCGGGCGAAAACGGAATCGTGAAGGATCAAATCGGCATAGTTATCCAAACCGACAAAAACTTTGTCGGCGGCTACGCCGTTCCATTTGAAAAAGCTGAGGTAAAACGTATAGAGAGACGGTACGAAAATGACGATCAGGTAGATCGTCAGCGCGGGCAGCAAAAACAGCCACGGCTTCAGCGCTCTTGCGGTCATGCGGTTCTCTCCTTTGTCAAAGCGGGTTGGAGCGATCTTCATTGACGCCCCAACCCGCTCCTTTCGCTTCTGCTACTTGCTTTTGTACTTGGCGATCGCCTCGTCCATCGCTTCGGCCGCCTGCTGCGGCGTCCATTCGTGAAACGCGAGCTTGTCCTGCGCCTCAAACAGCTTTTGGACGACTTCCTGCGGCAGCGCCTGGTCGGTAATGAGGAAAGCTCCGTCGCCCGCGCTGTCCAGCAGCGTCTTCAAGTGAGGCGTTTTTTCCGAAATGTTGACGTTTAACGTCGCCGGCGAGCCGTACTGCTCGATATACTTGTTGACGACCTCCGGACGGGTCAAATATTCACCGAGCTTCACGGCCGCTTCCTGCTTCTCAGGGCTGGAGCCGCCGTTGATCTGGAACATTTCCGCGAAGACCGACGCCCGCGACGGGGTCTGATCGTTCGGGAATTTGAACACATCGTAGTTGTTCGGATCGAAGCCGTTTTCCATAATGTTGCCGTCAAACCACGTGCCTTCATTGATCATGGCCGCCTGCTCCTGATAAAAGAGGCTTTCCGCTTCGGTCGGATCAAGCGAGGAATAGCCTTTCGGGAAGTAACCCTTGTCGGTGTATTCCTGAATTTTCTCAAAGGCTTTAATAACGGCGGGATCGTTCCAGGAAGCCTCCAGACGGTTCAGCTTGTCGTGCAGCTCGGGACCGGCGAAATGCTCGATCAGCTGCTCGGTCAGGCGCATCGTATGCCAGCCGCCCTTGCTTCCGAACGCCAGCGGTACGACGCCGCCGTTCTTCAAAGCCGCAAGCTGCGATTCGAATTCCGCAAACGTCTTCGGCGCCTGCAATTTCAGCTTGTCGTACACGTTTTTCGAATACCACATGCCGAGCACGTTCAGGTGCACCGGAATGCCGGATACTTTGCCGTCATAAGTCGACATGTCGATGGCCGCTTTATTGTAGATTTCGGACCACCTGTGATCTTTTGCGATTTGCGTCAAATCCATCGTCAGCCCGTTTTCGGGATAAAACGACCCAAGCGTTCCGCCCCACGTAAACCACATGTCGGGAAGCGTCTTGGAGCTGGCGGCCACTTTCAGCGCTTCCTTGATCGGATCGACCTCGTACTGAGTCAATTCCACGTCGATGTTCGGATTGGCGTTCTCGAAATCTTTAACCGCCGGTTCGAGCCATTCCCAGCCCGTATTGAGCGCCCAGAAGGAGATGGCGACTTTTTTCTCCCCGCCGTTTTGTCCGTCTTCCGACGAACCGTTATCACCCGAGCCGCATCCCGCGGCCATGACGCCTGCAAGCAGCAGGCTAAGCAGCGCCGAAATCGTCTTTTTCATGGTGCTGTCCCCCTTATGTTTATGAAATGCGCCGTATCCGCAGCGCCTGATAAGGCTTGCCCGGCAAATCCACGCGGCATGTGCCCGAATATTCGCCGTTCAGCTGCTCGATCGTCATGTCCCACGTATCGATCCGTTCGATATGGTACCGCTCGCCTTCCGGAAGCTCCAGGACGCGGAACGCCGGCCGGCTTGCGCCGAAATAGACCAGATAGTAATCCGGATCGGCGCCTCCGCCGGCAGCGTCCCATTGGAACGGCACGGCGGTCGGATTGATCGGCGGCCCTTCCTCGATGAGCCGACGCAGGAAGCGGATGCGCTCCGGACTTTCGCCATGCAGTTCGCCGCCGTGCGACCACCAGATGATGTCTTCGGGATGCACGAACGTCTCCCCGTGCGTCACATAGCCGCCGCGCGTCACCCCCTCCCAGAAGCACTCGAGCATTTTCTCTGCCGTAATGTTGCCCCAGCCGTGGTTGAGATTGCCTTCGTACCGGCATTCGTCGACGACGATCGGCTTTTGGTACAGCTCCCGCCACTCCGGAACGAAATACAAATCGTGATGCTGGATGCTGGCGTGCGTAACCCATGGCTTGCCGTGATCGTACCAGTGCAAATTGCTCCGATAGTGGATTTCCGGATGATGCCAGTTGTGAATGGACCGCAAATGCTGGTAGGGGTCGTGCGTTTGCAGAAGGCGGAAGAAACGGTCCCAGTCGCTCATGGATTTGCTCTTCATCAGGTCGTATTCGTTGGCGAGCGACCACCAGATATTGCGGAACGCGGCCAAGCGGGCGACCGCATACCGCAAGTAGAATTCGTCCGTCTCCGGGCTCATCGTCGAGAATCCCCAGCGGTCGTAAGGGTGAAACAGAATCAGATCCGCCTCGATTCCGAGCTTCTGCAGGTCCCGAATCCGGTCTTCCAGGTGCCTCCAGAAGACCGGATCGAATCTCGTAAAGTCCCACCCCAGCTCGGGCGAACCTTCGAACGGGTACCGCTCCGGCTCCTTCCGGTTGTAGTCGTAATGCTTCGGGAAGACGCACATCCGGATTTTGTTGAATCCCGATCGGCTCAGGCTCCGCAGCGTCCGCTCTTCCAAATCCCGGCCTTGGTGGATCCAGGCGTAACACGTCGTTCCGAAAGGGAAAAAAGGGGTTCCGTCGGCGTAGGCGAAATGGTACCGGTTGGCGACGCGAACCGGGCCGCGATTGCCCGGATCGGGGGGGACGCACGTCAAGCTACCCTTGACGCCATCCAGTTCCGGAACGTTGCTTGCGGTTTCGAACGACCATTCGCCCAGGATTTCCGGCATAAACCGGACGCAATACTGCCCGTCGCCGTCGTAGAACCCGTCTACCTCCAGTGTCAGAAAGCGATGCTTGAAGCGGGCCGAAAACCGGACATCGACAAACGGATTGCCGCCCGTCGGACCTTGCAGCCGCAGCTCAAACATGTCCCACCGTTTCGTTTCAAAGGCAAGGCTCTGATGCGGCTTCACTTTCGATCATCCTTTCTTTACTCTTCACAATCCTCATTCTAAGGATCGGAGTCCGGGGACGGTAGCATTCGAAACGGTCGTTTGGTTTGCTCTTTTTCCTTTTTGACCGCGCATCAACGCAATAGCGGATTCGGCAATAGAAGAGATTTGACTTTTCCTACGTTTTTTTGTTCCGGACCGAAATTTCATAAATAAACCCCCTCATGCCTCGCCGGCAAAGGGGGTACAGAAGGGGGGGCGCGTACGTCGGATTCCGTATTCGGTTACTGGTTGCGGTACTCAAGCGGCGTCTTGCCCAGACGCTCCTTGAACAGCTTGCTGAAGTAGTGCGGGTTCGTATACCCGATTTCCGCCGCGATCTCGTAGATTTTCCGGTTGGTTTCCCGAAGCTGCTTCCGGGCGTATTCGAGCTTGTTGCGAATGACGTAATCGCTGAAGTTCTCCCCGATCTCCTTCAGAAAAATCCGGCTCAGGTAGCCGGGGCTGACATGCACGGCGGCGGCGGCTTTGGCCAGCGTAATGTCTTCGAACAGGTGCTTGTCCACAAACTCCTTCGTCTTCCGCACGATAAGATTGTCGCTCTGCTCGTGCTGCGGCAGATGCAAAAGCGCTTCCATATAAGCGTCGGGCAGTTCGCTTATCCGCTCGTAAACGGGGCTGGAAGAATAGATTAGGGCAACATGGAGCAGTTCCAGCACCTTCTGCCGGAGCTGTTCCAGATACTTGCCGTGCTCCGCCGGATTGGCCGAATCGGCTTCCCCGGATTTCGCTCGAGCCGGCGCGATCCAGATCACTTCGCGGAAGCCGCGGTGAAAGACGACGCCTCCCCAATCCTTCGCCACATATTCCTGAATCAGATAAAGGATGGACATAAAACGCAGTTCTGCCGAATCGCCGTCCGCTTGAACGGCATCGTCGCGCTTGCGAAACACGACAATCCGAAAGCCCGATTGGAAAAGCTCGTTGTTCAATCCGTCATCCTGCCGCCGCTGCGGAAACGTGTATTTGTCCAGCAGCGACAGATAGTATTCGTTTCGGTCCGCCTCCGCGTCGTTTCGCTTCCCGGTTTGCAACGACTCCAGCCGTTCCACGGCTTTGCGCAGCGTCTGCTCGATCTCGTCCTCGTCCATCGTCGGCTTGTGCAGGTAATCGACCGCGCCCAGCTTCAGCGCTTCTTTGGCATACGCAAATTCGTCGTAACTGCTCAGGAACACGATCTGCACTTCGGGATAACGCTCCCGGATCCGCTTGGCCAGCTCCAGCCCATCCATCCCCGGCATCCGGATATCGGTCATCACGATGTGGATGTCTTCGGTCTCCATCGCCCGCAGCGCGTCTTCGCCGTTCGAGGCTTCCGATTTCCAACGGATGCCGCACTTTTCCCAATCCATCATATACTTGAGGCCGACCCGGACAATCGTTTCGTCTTCAACGACCAGCAGATTCCACATGGACGTCTCCTCCCGGTTCAAGCGTTTTGTATGGCATGCTGAGCGCAATCGTCGTCATGCCTTCGTCTCTCTCGATTCTCAGCCCGTATTCGTCGCCAAAGCGCAAGCGAATCCGCTCCCGGACATTCAGCAGGCCGATGTGCGCCGACGCCTCGTCCGGCTCCTGACAGAGCAGATTTCGAACCGCCTCTTCTTCGAATCCGACCCCGTCGTCGCGGATCGTGACGGTCAGGCAGCGCCCGTTCCCCTCCAGCTTGGCCGCAACTTCTATGTTCAGCTTCCGCTCCAGCCCTTTGGCGCCGTGGAAGATCGCATTCTCCAGCACCGGCTGCAACAGCATCGGCGGCACAGCCGCTTGAAGAACCTCCGGCGGAATGTTCCAGCGAATATCGAATACGTTCGTATACCGCAAATCCATCAAGGCTGCATAATCCCGAAGCAGCCGTATTTCTTCCTCCAGCGTGACAAGCTCGTTGTCCAGTTTCATATTGGCGTGAAGCAGCTTGTTCAGCGATTGGATCAGCTTCGCAATCTGGGTCGACTGCTGCAAGATGGCCAGCATGCGGATCGAATTCAGCGTGTTATAGAGAAAATGAGGCTGAATCCGCGCGCGCAGCGCATACAATTCCGCTAGCCGTTTCTGCCGCTCCTTTTCCTCGATCGAGTGAATCATTTCGTCCAGCCGAAGCACCATCCGTCCGTAGCTGCTCTCGAGCCGGCCGATCTCGTCCTCCCGCTCGGGGGAGGCGGGCACCGAAAACTTCCCCTTCTCTACCTCGCGCATCGACCGGATCAGCCGGTAAAGCGGCTTGGACAAGCTTCTGGCGAGCAGCCAGGAAATCCCCGCCGCAAGAAACACAAGCGAGATAACGATGACCAAAGTAAAGTTCCGGATCGAACGGCTGCCGCTGAGCATCGCATCCCGATCGACGCCCATATAGATTTTCCAGCCCAAATACTCGCTTTGCCGGAATACGCCGCTGAACGTCCGCTTCCCGTCCGGCATGTCGACCGTTTGTTCCCAGCTTCCCCGTTTTTCCTGAACACCGACCGATTTCAGTTCCTTCGCGAGCCGCGTTTCGGAAGCATAGACAAGCTGACGCTCCCTGTCCATGACGATCACCTGCACGCCCGGGAGTTCGAGGGAACGGACGATTTTCGGAATAAAATCGGGGGAAATAAAGATAGCAATGACGCCCAGCGGATCGAAGTTCTCGTCGCGAAGCATGCGGGCACCAATGATCGCTTTGAACGGGCTGCCTTTGAACGGTCTGATTTCCTTTACGCCGGTCGTCACGAAACCGCCTTTGCTCTCCAGCACTTCCTTGTACCACGAGTCTTCCCGCACATTCTCGTCCGGGTTGATCGCAGAGGGTCCGTTCATTCGGTATCCGTTAACCGTACCGTTCATTCCATAAATCATCAGGCCGCTGATCGAAGAATTGATCGAGGGGTAAGCGCTCATGAGCCGCGCCATCGTCTTTTGCGCATTAAGCTCAGCCGTTCCCCATTGATCCGGGGAGACATAAGGTTTGTTCAGGAAGCTGAAGAAATCCGGAAGGAAGTACGGCAGCATGGTAAACCGGTCGAAGTCGCTGATTTGGCGCTCGACGGAGGTCATCAGCTGATCGAGAATTACGCTTAAGTCCTGCCGCGTCTGATGTTCCAGCAATTCGGCCGATTTGCGGTACGCCGTCGTTCCGATCAAAAGCGAGGGAATGGTACTCAGAAGAATAAACAGCGTGAACAGCTTGGTGCGGAAGCGCATGTTTTTCCATTTCGCCATCGTTTCACCCCGTCATAACAGCGCTTTCAAGTTCATTTACATTATCATCGGGCTTGATTTTTTGTCAAGGGAATGAGAACGGATGGCACTTGGATCGCTTATGTTCCCCGGAAAGGGAGTTGCAGTTTCCATGATGGCACTTGCGTTTCGAACCGCCAGAGAGCGTTTCCGGACCGACCGGACGCTTTGGTATCCGCCGATTCATGCGCTTCGGTATCCCGCTCGTTCAGGCCCGCGTTGTCAACGTTTGGCGCATACGCACGGCAAGAGAGATGATGAACCGGTCCGTAAAATGGCCAAAAACCCCGGCCATGCGGCCGGGGCTGCTTAAGCGGCGATGCGGTTTTAGAATAAAGGACGGATCAGACAGTATGCGATGATCAGGACGAACAGCACCGTAAGATGGTTCAGCGAATAAATAAACATCAGCTTCGCCCATTTGGGCGCGTCCATCTTGCGGAAACCGGCGACGCTGAGCACAAGCCACGCCGCGCTTAGCAAAAACGCGACTCCCGCAAGAAACGGGCTGACGGGCACGAGCAGGAAACTGGACGCGACCAGCAAAACCAAATATACATTCGTTTGCACGTACGTTCTCCGCATGCCTTTGACCACCGGCAGCATGGGAACGTTCGCCGCCTTGTACTCGTCGTGCCGGCGAATGGCGATCGCATAAAAATGGGGCATCTGCCACAGCAGCATAATGACGAACAGCGCCAGCGCCCCCGGCTGCGCAATTTCCGGCGAAATGGCGGCCCAGCCGATCAGCGGCGGCATCGCACCGGAGAAGCTCCCGACTTCCGTGTTGTAAATGGTGCGGCGTTTTGTCCACATGGTGTAAGGCACGACATAAATAAACAAGCCCAGCAAGCCGAACAGCGCCGCAAGCGGCGAAGCCAGGCCAAGCGCAAGCAGTCCCGACGCCGCCATGCCGCAGCCGAGCAGCAGCGCGGATTTCGTCTTGATCTGGCCGGTTACGGTCGGCCGGCTGCGGGTCCGCTCCATGATAAAATCGATGTCCCGGTCGTACACGTTGTTAAACGCGCCGGCAGCGCCGATGACAAGCGCGGAGCCGACCGTCGCCAGAAGAATGTCGCCGATTCTGTCGAAGAAACGCACGTCGTTTATATAGAGGGCTACGCAAAGCCCAGCGAACATCGCGATCAGATTCGATTTGATAATTCCCGTTTTGATCGTTTGGAAAACAATATGTTGCAGCTCCCGAAACGGCAGCACTTGAGTCGGCTTGATCGATTCCTTTCCCGCGTCGGCCATTCTCATCGAAGTTGCTACCCCCTTGCAATAGTAGTTCACCGTTAAAGAGTAACATATTTTGAGGCGCAACATCGACAAAATGCAAAAAAAGGCACAATAATGTCATGAAGGTGTGACAGCTCCGTTACGAAACCGGATAATCAGGCTCGCGCCGCGCCGTTTCGCGCCTTTACCAATATGCCCGATGCCGGCCGGATTTATTTGCAAAGCGGCAAAAGCCAGAAATCGGGGCGGATCGAGAAAGCCGGCAAGGGAGGTCATTATGCAAAGATCCAGTGAACCGTTAGATCCCAGTATCATTTTTAGTTGCGCATCCGCCGGATACGTAATAAAATAAAGGCAACAAAGCATTATATGGAAAAGGAGCCGTGCTGCAACACGACTCCTTTGCACAACGGCCGCTTTTAAGGGCGGTAGGCTTGCGGATTAGGCCTGGAAATAGACCGTTGTCCTCGTCAAGGGCGGTCTATTTTTTCTGAATTGAGTAAAGATACCAAAATCCTAAACAAAAACGCGAGCTATTAAGCCCGCGAAGCCGGTCAACTGCATGAAAATATCCTTCAATATCCTCCCCTTATTTCGACTCGTCTCAAAACACCTTTTTCTGCTCCCGATCCGCCTTCAGAATCTCCACCGCCTCCTTGAACCGCATCGAGTGCACGATCTCCCGCTCCCGCAGGAACTTCAGGCTGTCCTGAATGTCGACGTCGTCGGTCATATCGATCAGCCATTGGTAGGTTGCCCGCGCTTTCTCTTCCGCCGCGATGTCCTCATACAAATCCGCGATCGGATCGCCTTTGGCTTGAATATAAGTCGCGGTCCACGGAACGCCGCCCGCGCTCTCGTAAAACAGCGCGTTGTCGTGATTGACGAAGTGCGGCCCGAGCCCGGCCGCCTCCAGCATCTCCGGCGTCGCGTCCTTCGTCAGCTTGTAAACCATGGTGGCAATCATTTCCAGATGAGCGAATTCCTCCGTTCCGATATCCGTCAACAACCCGATTACCTTGTCCGGTATCGAATACCGCTGGTTCAAATAGCGGAGAGCGGCCGACAATTCGCCGTCGGCCCCGCCGTATTGTTCGATGAGATAACGTGCCATCCGCGGGTCGCACTTGCTCACTTTGACGGGATACTGAAGCTTTTTCTCATAAATCCACACTGGCGTCGTCCCTCCTGCCACGATAAACTTGCCGCCCCAAACTCGTCACGCTCTACACCTGCCACGGCCAGGGCGTATCCTTCCACTGCCACGGATAACGGGTAAAACTGTGCCCGAACTGCATCAACGGTCCGTATCTCAGCTCGAAGGCATGCGCCAGCTGCGCCCGTTTATGCGCCAGTTGATTAAATTGCTGAATCGCCTGAATGTCGTTCGGGTGCGTGTCCAGGTACAGAGACAGTTCCACCAACGCGAAATCGACCTTCTGCAGTTCCTCAAGCTCCTGCCGGTATCGTTCGTCCCCCCGTTCGGGCCGCTTTTCCGGTTCGTTTTGCTCCGGCATGACCGTTATCCTCCTTTGGCTTTCTGTTTCAACGGATAAGGGCTGTACAACGCGGGCCACAAGGTGCCCCTGCGAAGCGCCTCGTCAAGCGGAAATTGCGGCAAATTCATCGGCTGGAAAGGGATAAACTGGTTGGGAGGAACTACATACCATTTCGTTTTGATGGGCGGGCACGGATCGCATGGACTGACATAAGGGTGCCATTCTCTCCACTGTCCGTCGTGCACGTCGTATCCTCCTTCTTAAGACCTATTCACTCTTCTCTCATGTATATATGACAAAGAACCGGGCGACTTGCCCGTCCGCCCAAAATTATGGTCCCCTTTACCCGTCGAGCGAAGCGGTCCATGATCGGCCTGAAGGCGGCCGTCCGCGGACCGAGGGGCCAGATCGGCTGAATGGTGCGGTTATATGAAGCTTCGATGGTGTAACGAGTTTTAGCGGTTTCAAAAACGGTTTAACCGCAACCTTCCATCGTAAACGCCGTGCTAGTTGCTATAAGACGGCAACTGCACGCGGGATTCGGATCGGACGGAGTATTTGAGAGTAAAAAAAACCGCCGCAGTAACGCGGCAGGTTTTCGCATAGGTGTTCGGTTGTTCGGTTTATAGGCGCTCTTCCTCGCCAGGCGATGGGGAAACGTCCGCTTCGCCGGTTTCGGCAGCCGCGCCCGGCTGATCCTGTCCGGCGGATTTATCCGCCTTCCGTTTGTAAATATGAACGCGCTGCACACGGTGGCCTTTCGTCTGGGACACCTCGAATACATATCCGGAATGTTCGATTTTCCGCCCCTTGGCGATGTTGCCTTCCAAGTTCTTGAACAGCCACCCGCCGATCGAGTCGACTTCGTCGTCTTCGATTTCCAAACCGAACATATCGTTGATGTCTTCGATCAGCATCCGGCCTTCGACGGAAGTGATGTCTCCGCGGACAAAAACGCTCGGCGGCTCGTCGTCGAATTCGTCGTGGATTTCGCCGACGATCTCCTCCAGAATCGTCTCGGCGGTCAGCATTCCCGCCGTGCCGCCGTACTCGTCGATGACGATGGCAAGCTGGGACTTGCGCTTCTGCATCAGTTTCAGCACCTTGCTGATCTCCATCGATTCCGGCACGCTGAGAATCGGGCGCAGAAACTCGACCAGATCGTGATCTTCATCCGGATCGGCCGTAAACAAATCGGCGATATGTACGAAACCGATAATTTGATCCTTGTCGTCGACTGCTACCGGGTAACGGGTATGCCTGGTCGCATAGGCGATCTTCATATTTTCCCGGAACGACAGATTCGTGTACATGCAGTCCATATCCGTCCGGGGAAGCATGACCTCGCGGGCGACGCGGTCCGAAAACTCGAAAACATTGTCGAACAGCGTCATTTCCTCTTTGTCGATAATCCCGCTCTTTGCGCTCTCGTTCATCAAGATCCGGATTTCTTCCTCCGTGTGCGCCGCTTCGTGCTCGCTGGCCGGCTGCACGCCGATCGAGCGGAGCAGCAGGTTGGCCGCGCCGTTCAGCGCCCAAATCACCGGCAGGAACAGCCTGTAAAACATGAGCAGCGGCCAGGAGAGCCACAGCGACACGCCTTCGGACCTTTGGATGGCAAGCGACTTGGGCGCAAGCTCGCCGAGCACGATGTGCATGAACGTGATGACCACGAACGCGATTACGCCGGAAATACTGTGCACGACGGTGGGATTGGTCACGTCCAGGCGGTACAGGATCGGCTCCACAATCAGCTCCGCAATCGCCGGCTCGCCCGTCCAGCCGAGACCCAGCGAAGCGAGCGTAATCCCGAGCTGGGTCGCGGACAGATAGGCGTCCAGTTTGCGGTTCACCTTCAGTGCGTAGCGGGCTCTGATGTTTCCTTCATTGACGAGCTGGGTCAGCCGGGATTGCCGAACTTTGACAAGGGCAAACTCGGCGGCCACGAAGAAGCCGTTCAGAAACACCAGAACCACGACGACGATCAGATTCCAGATGATGGATCCCCATAGAAATTCGGTATGTCCCAATGATAATCCCGCTCTCTCTCCTGAATTGTATTGCGCAATCATTATGAGTTAGCTATGTTTACAATCGGGCAGCGCGTTTGGTAAATTCGACGTCCTTGTAATACATGTCGCGGACAAGCAGGTTCGGACCGCAGCAGCTTGCGGCCGGGCAATGGCAGCTTACGCTCCGTTGGATCGGATGCGCCTGCCAGCGTTCGAACACATCATCCAGCTTTTCGGACTGAATGTTGCCGAACGGCGGAATGGAAGCGAAGTCGGTCACGTAGACGTCGCCGGTGAACAGGTTGACGTTGACGCGGTTGCGTCCGTCCGGGTCGTTGCGCACCGTCACGTTGGGCTCCGTCCGAATCCGCTGCAGAAGCTTCCGGTCTTCCTCGTCTTCGCTGCAGGCGAAGAAGGGAAGCGTGCCGAACAGCATCCATACGTTCGGATCGCGTTGATCCAGCAGGCTTGTAATCGCCTCCTTCATCTGCTCCCTCGAGATGACCGGAAGGTTGCTGGCGAACGAGCTCGGGTACATCGGGTGCACCTCGTGCCGCCGGCAGCCCATCTCGACGATCAGCCGGTGAATTTCCCCCATCTTCCGGTAGGTCCGGAAATTGATCATCGATTCGGCGGAGACGAACAAGCCTCCGTCGGCCAGCTTACGGGCATTTTCCATCATCCGCTCGTACATGCGCGCGGCCGAGTCGAATCCGACCTGCCTTCCGGTGCGGGCGAAACCGACCCGGTGAAAATCTTCCGCAGCCGTGTAGTTGAATGAAATGTGCATGACGTCAAGATACGGCGCAATGCGCTCATACCGTTCGAAGTCCAACGTGACGTTCGAGTTGAGCTGGGACCGGATGCCTCTTGACCGGGCGTATTTCAGCAGCGGGAGCAGAATGTTCTCCACCGTTTCCTTGCGGAACGTCGGTTCGCCGCCGGTCAGGCTGATCGTCTCCAGATGTTCCACTTCATCCAGCCGCCGGAAAATCAGATCCAGCGGCAGGTGCGGCTTCTCGGTCATCGTCAGGCTGTCGCCTACCGCGCAATGCTCGCATCTCATGTTGCACAAGTGGGTCACCGTAAACTCCACGCTGGTCAGCACATGGCGGCCATACCGCCTTAGCGAGCGGATCGGATCCCATGGATCGTTCGAGGGCGACAATTCCGCCAGGTGTGATGGCGGCGCGAACGGCGCCGGCGCTGAGTGGACTGGTAAGCCATGCATGTCGAATACTCCTGTCATAACGTTGAATTTATTGTTTATTGTACCGGTCGACGTTCCGGAAAGCAAACAAAAGCCCCTGGAAGGACTCCCCAAGGGCCGAAAACATAGAGGCCCAAGGGCGAAAATCACTTTGCCATAGGACCCGGATTCACTTTGGTAATCATGATCGACAGCTGTTTGGACAGATCGATATCGTAAGGCGCTTTCAATTCATTGCCGGCTTCGTCCGTAATGACCCGAACGATCGGCCGGTGTACGCTCAGGGCATTGATGTCGACCACGACCGCCAATTGCCCGGTATTCAGCTGCACCGTGATGCCGAGCGGATAGATCGCCACTTTGTCGCGGAACAGGCTCAACATCTGCGTATCGTACAAAATGCCGCTTCCCGAATACAACGATTCCACCGCCTGATGCGGCAGCATCGCTTCCTTGTAAGCCCGGTGCGTCGTCATCGCGTCGTACGAATCGACAATGCCGATCCATTTTGCGTATTCATGGATTTCGTCGCCCTTCAGCCCGCGCGGATAACCCGAACCGTTGATGCGCTCGTGATGCTGGAAGGCGCAGTGAGCGGCGATCAGCGAAATGTTCGGCTCGTCCTTAAGCAGATAATAGCCCAGCTCCGTATGCCGCTTCATCTCCTCAAATTCCTCGGGAGTCAGCTTTCCGGGCTTCATGAGCACCTGCATGGAGATTTGCGTTTTGCCGATGTCGTGCAGCAGCGCCCCCAGCCCCAGCGTAAGCAGTTCTTCCTTGCTGTAGCCGTTCGCGATCCCCAATAGGGTCGCATAGACGCAGACGTTCAGGGAATGCATGTAAAGGTAGTGATCGACCGTATGCAGGTTCATCAGCATGATCATGGCATCGCGGTTGCGCTGCAAATCGTCCAGCACCATATGCATCACGTTGCGGAGATTCCGCCCGACATACGGATACATCCCGCTTTGACGGCGTCCCGGCTGATCGATCAAATCGCGAAACACGCTGCGAATCGTGCTGAGCGCCTGCCTCTGCGTCTCTTCGTCCAGCAGCTCGGGCACCTCGATGCCCTCTGTCCTTGGATCCTGTATGTACAAATAACGAATTCCGTTCTCGGCCAGTTTCCGGATCAGAGAATTGGTCAGCTCCACTCCTTCAGCCAGAAGCACGATGCCATCGTCCGAGAAGATTTTTTTGCCCAGAACCATGCCCGGGCTGCACATTGAGATCGGCATCATGCGCATGTCCTCAACGGCTCCCCCTCCATTTTTTTCTTTTTCCAATCCAAAGTATTCGAATCTATATTTAATGTAAGAGATTTGTCAATAAACGGCAAGGGATAATGTCGAAAATCATTCGTTCATGACGAAAAACCAGAACAGCGCCGCCAGCGCAAAACGGTACCAGGCAAAATGCTTCAGCTTTACCTTCTGCAGCACTTTCAGGAACCCGACGACGACAGCCCACGCGACGATAAAGGAAACGACGAATCCCGACGCGAAGAAGCGGAAGTCTTCCGCCTGAAAGCTTCCGATATTCTCCAGCAATTCGTAACCCGTGGCGACGGTCATGATGGGAATGGCGATAAAAAAAGAAAAATCGGCCGCCGCCCGGTAGCTGAGTCCGGTAAGCATGCCGGCGGCGATCGTCGCCCCCGACCGGGAAAACCCCGGCCACAAGGACAACATTTGCAGCAGCCCGATGACGAGCGCCTGACGATAGGTGATGTCGTCCATCGTTTCCGCGGTCCGCTTGATTTTGCCGGAATCGTACAACACTTCCGCGACCCACATGTAGATGCCGCCGACGATGAGCGACAGCAGCACCGGATACGGCGAAAACCCCAGCTCCTTGATCGGATGCCGGAGCACGTACGCCATGCCCAGAGCGGGCACAATCGCGATCAGCACGTGCGTCAGTTGCAGGCGGCGTTTGGGGAACGCCCCGATATCCAGGCCCCTGACCGACTCGGTACGGCGAAACCGCAGCACCTGAGCGATTTTGCTTCTGTATACGAGCGCGATCGCCAGAATGGCCGCGAATTGGATTACGACTTCGAATGATTTCAACTTCTCCGGCGCTTCTTCGTAGCCGAGCAGCTTGTTGGTCAAAATCATATGCCCGGACGAGGATACCGGCAGAAACTCCGTCAGCCCCTCGACGATTCCGAGAATAATACTATCGAACCAATGCAGCATGGCGGTTTCCTCTCCATTCGCCAAAAATAGGATTCATGCGGTCCGTCATCGCCTGCCGGAACGGTGCCACCTAGGCCGTCGGGCGTCCGCGACCGCTTCCGGATCGTTCAATGCGTCCGCCAGGATGTCGCGAATGAATTCCGGGAGAAAATACCGCAGGACGCGGCCCTCGCTAAGCCCTTTATATCCGATCCCGAAAGTAAACATATCGAGCGTGCCGACCGCATATTCCCGCTCGTCGTCGAGCGGCTCGCCGCCGACCAGCACCTGCTGCACGCGCTCGTAAGGCGGCTTGGTATCGTCTGCGTACACCTCAACCCCGTCCAGACAGAGCGTGCCGAGCACCTTGCCGCGGAATCCGAACCCTTGAAACTGCAGGTCGATAAAGTCGGGCAGCAGGCTTTCCTCCAAAGCCTGGCGCAGCAGCGCCCCTTTGAGCATAATCAGGCAAGGATTGATCGGCGACGGGCATATGGAATGAATATCGCCCTTCGTCACGGAGCCGGCCTTCAGTCCGCGAAGCAGTTGGCCGGCATTGGTCAAGCCGATTTCGGCGCCCGTCGTCTTCCGCAGCGCCGCGGCAAGCAGCGTGCCGAGCGGCGTTTCCCGCGACGGGTCGGAAGGAAGCGGGCTGTCCAGTTCGGCGATGACGCGGTTCATGACGGAACGGGCATCCGCCCCGTACTTGCGGATTAGCGCCTCGGCCTCGGCATCGGCGGGGATATCGCCGGTCGGCACGCATCGCCCCTCGACCCGAATCCGTCCGTTCAAGCCGTCCTTCCGGATGTCGACGACCCCGACGTAGCGGCCGAACTTGCCTGCGGCGCATACCGTCGTCCGTCCGATCGTCAGCGGAGTTTCCAGCAGATGATGCGTGTGGGCCCCGAGAATCGCGTCGATCCCTTCGACCTCCGCGGCAAGGCGTTCATCCATCCACAGCCCGAGATGGGACAACACGACGACCGCGTCCGCCTGCCGCCTCAGCTCGGGCACCCAGCGGGCGGCGGCTTCGATCGGGTCCTGCGCCTCCCAGCCCAGCAGACGGTAATAGTCGTTGAATGCGGCCGTCAGTCCGAGCAGGCCGATTTTGATGCCCTTCTTCTCCACGATCAGGGCCGGAATCATCCATGGCGGCGGGCTGCCGCTACCGGTCCAATTCAAATTCGCGCATACAACCGGAAACGGAGCCCCCGCATACATGCCTTCCAAATGCTCGCGGGTACAGGTTATGCCCTCGTTGTTGCCCAGCGTAACCGCGTCGTAGCGAAGCAGCTCGAGCAGCGCCCGATTGACCGCACCGCCTGTGCCCTCCGTCTCGGGACGAGCGCGATCCAGGAAATCGCCGCAATCGATCAACAGAAGCCGCTCCGGCCCAAGCTCTCGGCGCATCTGCTTGACAAATGTGGCGATTTGCGCCGCTTCTTCAAGATGGCTGTGCAGATCGTTCGTATGAATCAACGTTACCGATGCATCGCGTTCGATGGTACTCCCTCCTTAAGCTCGGGCACGTCAACCGCCGATTTGCGACATGCGTCTGTCCGTCGGCACATGAGACAGCGATTGCCCGGCCAGCAAAGCCGCCATCTCGTGATTTTCGGGTTTCATGTCCATCGCGCGCTCGAACAACGCCGTCAACGCCTGGCTCGACCCAAGGGCAGGACGCACGTTCAATTCATCCATCCAATACAGGCAAGGCTTAATGTAGCCGTCGGCCGTCAGCCTCAGGCGGTTGCAGTTTTTGCAAAAGTGATCGCTGATCGGGTGAATGAGGCCGAACGTGCCGGCTCCGCCGCGAATCCGCCAGTTCTCCGACGGACCGCTGCCGACCGGAGCGGGTTCGGCGTCCAACTCGTAGCCGAGACGTTCCGCTTCCTCCAGCACCCGCGTCAGCGGCAAATACGAATTGCGCCAATTGGCGTCGTCGTGGCCGATCGGCATATATTCGATAAACCGGACATGAAGCGGCTGCTCGTAGCTTAAACGCAGGAACGTGCCGATCTCGTCCTCGTTGATGCCTTTGAGGAGCACGCAGTTGAGCTTGATCGGCTGAAGTCCCGCCTCCCCGGCCGCCCTGATGCCTTCGATCACGCGGCTTAAATCCCCTCGCCGGGCGATAAAGCGGAAGCGGGCGGCATCCAGCGTATCCAGGCTGATGTTGACGCGGCTCAGTCCCGCTTCCTTGAGCTTCTTCGCTTGCGGCGCAAGCAAGATGCCATTGGTCGTCAACGCGATTTCCTCGATCCCCGGTATGGCCGACAATTCGCCGATCAGCTCGTGGAGATTCGGGCGGACAAGCGGCTCTCCTCCGGTAATTCTCAGCTTGGATATGCCCAGCCGCGCCGCCGCGGCGACGATTTCCACAATTTGAGGGTACGTGAGCAGCCGATCCTGATCCATAAAGGGCATGCCTTCCTCCGGCATGCAGTACAGGCAGCGCAAATTGCACCGGTCCGTTACGGATATCCGCAAGTACGTATGCTTTCTTCCGAAGCGGTCAACCAATTCCGGCATCAGCCAATCCCCTCCTTACTATACATACCATGCTTGTTTGGATGGCTATGCGTGCTATTCTCATTAGCATAACATTTTCGGAAGCGTTATGGTATGCTTGTGTAAACGATAATTTTCTGAAGCTGAATAGAAGGATGACGGACATGGAACAAGAAAACCGACGCTGGCAAATCGCCTTGTTCGCCGGTCTTGCGGAACGGCTGAATACGAGGTCTTTGACGTTGGATATCGAAGCTTCGGCCTTGACGGTCGGGGAACTGAAGGAGCTGCTCAAGCAGCGGTTTCCGGAGCATGCGGATTTGATCTCCATTTCCTTCATGGCCTGCAATCAGGCCTTTGCCGGGGACGACCGTACGGTGTCGGCAAGCGACGAGCTGGCGCTGCTGCCCCCGGTGTCCGGCGGCGAGGAGAGCGGAGCCGAAGAGGAAGCCCCGGCGCTTGCCGAGCGCTTCGCGATCCGCATGGAGAAGCTCGACCCGGACGAGGCGCTGGCGCTCGTAAGCCATCCCGATCACGGAGCCGCGCTAGTCTTCGTCGGCACGACGAGGGAATGGACGGCCGGAAAGCGGACGGTTCATCTGGAATACGAGGCTTACGTTCCGATGGCGCTGTCCGAAATGCGGCGGATCGGCCGGGAAATCGGCGAGCGCTGGCCGGGAACGCTGTGCGCGATCCATCACCGCATCGGCTCCGTCGCCGTTGGCGAGGCGAGCGTCGTCATCGCCGTTTCCTCCCCGCATCGCGCCCAAAGCTATGAGGCGAGCCGCTACGCCATCGAGCGGTTGAAGCAAACGGTGCCGATCTGGAAAAAAGAAGTGTACGAGGATGGGTCGGAATGGAAAGGCCATCAGAGCGGTCCCTGGAACCCGCTCGCGTCCCCGGAACATACGGGAGAGGCGGGAAATTGAAAGGCCCGCATGACGAATCCCGCTTGCGTGAAGCAAGCGGTTCGTCCCGATCAGGCACAGGTCTGCGGCGCGATAGGATTTGAACGATAAAGCTCGAAAAACGCCTTGCAAAATCAAGGCTTTTTCGGGCTTTTTAACATCCGCCGCCAATCGCTTGTCCCAGGCTGTGGATTGGCTGTAAACATTGAAAAAACGGCACAGAGCAATGCAAGCAATCCTTGCACCTTCACCGTGACGTTGTCGGCGGAGGGGAGCTCAACGATAACAGGCTCACCCCTCTATCTTGTGCTTGTTGTCGACGCTACTTCTTCAATGGGGACACAGGATCTCAAGAATTAAAATCTTGGGGAAGCGTACGTTTTCTGGGGAAATGCCCATTCAAGGAAATAGGCAACCGCATACGATGGGTTTGAACCTATTTCAAGGAGTGAATTTCTTGTATTCTCATCATTTCCATCATCATCCGAGCGCGATGGGGCCCATTCACGCGTATCCCGGGCATGTTCACACGGTGTCGTCCATTGATCCGTACGTCGTGGAAGCGCTCAGGCGCTTGATGGGCCGCTGTGTCTGTTTCGAAACGACCCGGGGAGCGATCGAAGGCACCATCCTGGATGTAAAACCGGACCATGTGCTGCTGGAACTGCACGGCGGCCGGCAAGCGTGCGTGCGGATTGCCGAAATCGTTTGGACCATGCCGCTGTAACCACTTAAGAAGGGAACCGTTTGTCGGTTCCCAAATAGTTGGCAAAGCACCGATTTTCGGTGCTTTGCCAACTATTTGGGGCTATGGAATTTCATTTCAAATAATCTTTGTTATCAATCGTAAGTCCAGGGAAAACCGTATATTCGGTCAAATCCCTCTCGTTGGATACTTGAATCGAAGTTATTTTCCCGTTAGAGGGATGCGTCCCGGAGAATGTAAAATCCCAATCCGCCACCTTAAGCAAGTCTTTATCCATCTTAGTGATTACTTGAACACGAACGGTCAATTTTGACTTAACATAGGCTACATCACGAAATTTAAAATCTATAATATTCGAATCAAATCCGGAAACAGGCATGATCTCTGACTTGTTAAGTCGGTTTGATGTGAAATTCTCGTCTAATAAGGCAAGTGCCCCTTCCATATCTCGGCTGTCATAAGCAATAAAAAATTCCAAAATTTTATTTCTTGACCATACCCATACCCCCCGATCAATTTCTTGTTCACTTGTCCATGTATCTGGATTTACAATGACAGAATTTTTCGCTGCATCCCATTGGACAACACTATGAAGTTCCTTTGAGACTGTGCTTATGGGAACCAGGACTCGCCCATTAACCACCTTAGGCGATACATCCGTAGCGATAGATTTCCCGTTAATAATCAGCTTTACGTTTCCTGAAGCAAAAACTGCTCCAGTAATGCCCAGGACCAACAGTAAACTAAGTGAAACGGATAAAATAATCTTTTTCTTCATTCCAGTACTTCACCCTCTCTTTAAAACCCCTTATTTTTACTATTTTAACAACTATGATTAAATCGAACAAACGGTATTCGATGACAAACGGGGAATCCGGACAAAGTTGAGAAAAAGCATAAGCGTGAGCTTCACCGCTTGATAATGAGGGTGAGTGTCCTTTAAAAAGTTAGGTGAAAATCTTGAATCGGAAAGGATGCAAAACCGGCCTGATGAGGAGCTTAAACACAAGATTACAGCTATGAACAGCGTTACATGATGGAGGGATATCATCGAGCAAAAGCAAAAGAACGTGCTCGAGTGATTTAATCATGCAAACATGAAAGTCACCGCGTCTTGACCAAAGCGCCGCGAACCCATTAACCCCAGGTCACGGCGCTTGTTTGATATGTCCATCATCCGGCTAGATTAACGACATTATTCTCAACCGATATTCTGACATAATTTCGGTTCGGCCATATTTTTGTGGTGACAACCACTTCTTGGTTGCCTTTTTCAAAGAAGTATCCGGAACCCTCTTGTCGGACATAAGTCCAACCTTCTCTGTGCATTCGCTCCTTTATAACTTCGATCGGTTGTTTCACTTTTGTAAGATAAAGTCCATTCCCATTAGCGTTTTCATTCATCCAAGCAATCGTTTTATCAGTTGTATTGAGCGCGTACATGAGTTTTAGGTTGTTGAACCCAATAGTATTTACATATAAAGCGATTACTGTCGCAGCGACCAAGATAACTCCCATGAAACTGAATAAGGCAATTTTCCAACGTTTATTCATAGCTTGGCACTCACCACCTATTCGAAAACGTTGCCATCATCGTATTCGGATTCGTTTCCTGGGTCAAGGGAGAACAAAACGAATTTCGTGTTGCGTTTTATTTGCGTTTTCGAAGAAGCCGTATTCCGTATATAGTTCGAAATCCACTCGCTTGTCCCAATCTTGAAGGAGTGCACACATGCCGTATTTCTTTATGGCCAAAAAAATTGTAGAGGACTAACTTAAAAAGTTCGCCCTCTACACCAATAAAAAAATCTGAGTCGGCACAAAATCGGCACGAGCGATTCTGACCAATTTTTAGCCAGCCAAAAATCCCTTGTTGCAGCACGTTTTCGGTGGCTTACCCGATGGAGCCTTCCATCTCGAATTTGATGAGACGATTCATTTCGACCGCGTACTCCATCGGCAGCTCTTTCGTAAACGGCTCGATGAAGCCCATTACGATCATCTGGGTCGCTTCCGCTTCCGACAGGCCGCGGCTCATCAGGTAGAAGAGCTGATCCTCGGACACTTTGGAGACGGTCGCCTCATGCTCCAGCGTGACGTTGTCGTTCAAAATTTCGTTGTACGGAATCGTATCGCTCGTCGACTGGTTGTCGAGGATGAGCGTGTCGCACTTGATGTTCGACTTCGCGCCTTCCGCGTTGCGCCCGAAGGAGGCCAGTCCGCGGTAGGTGACTTTGCCGCCATGCTTGGAAATCGACTTCGACACGATCGTCGACGTCGTTTCCGGCGCGAGGTGAATCATCTTGGCGCCGGCGTCCTGGTGCTGCCCTTTGCCCGCAACGGCGATGGAGAGCACCATGCCCTTCGCGCCGCGGCCTTTGAGCACGACGGCCGGATATTTCATCGTCAGCTTGGAGCCGATGTTGCCGTCGACCCATTCCATCGTCGCGTTCTCTTCGGCGACGGCGCGCTTGGTGACGAGGTTATAAATGTTCGGCGCCCAGTTTTGGATCGTCGTGTAGCGGACGCGCGCGTCCTTTTTGACGATAATTTCGACCACGGCGCTGTGCAGCGAGTTCGTGCTGTAAATCGGGGCGGTGCAGCCTTCCACGTAGTGGACGAAGCTGCCTTCGTCCGCGATGATCAGCGTACGTTCGAACTGACCCATGTTTTCGGAGTTGATCCGGAAGTACGCCTGCAGCGGAATTTCGCATTTCACGCCTTTGGGCACATAAATAAAGCTGCCGCCGGACCATACCGCGCTGTTCAGCGCCGCAAATTTGTTGTCCGTCGGAGGAACGACCGTGCCGAAATACTCCTTGAAAAGCTCCGGATGCTCGCGCAAAGCGGTGTCGGTGTCCATGAAGATGACGCCCTGCTTTTCGAGATCCTCCCGCATCGAGTGGTACACGACTTCCGATTCGTACTGGGCGGATACGCCGGCCAGGAATTTCTGTTCGGCTTCCGGAATGCCCAGCTTGTCGAACGTGGCCTTGATCTCCTCCGGCACTTCCTCCCACGTTTTGCCTTGCTTCTCGGACGGTCTTACATAATACTGAATGTCGTCGAAATCAAGGTCGTCCAAATTGCCGCCCCAACGAGGCAGCGGCATCTTGTTGAACTGCTCCAGCGCTTTGAGGCGGAAATTCAGCATCCATTCCGGTTCGCCTTTAATTTCGGAAATGGTGCGGACCACTTCGGGAGTCAGCCCTTTGCCGGATTCAAATACCGCTTTGTGCTCGTCGCGGAACCCGTACTTGTACTCTTCCAGTTCGGGCATTTTTTTCGCCATGACGACCAACCTCCTTGTTTGTCATGATATTGCAGCGTGCCTAAATTTACTCCTCAATGCCTTCGTGCTTGCCTTGGCCGTGTTCGACGCCCTTGCGCAAGGCGTTCCAGGCGAGCGTCGCGCATTTGATGCGGGCCGGGAATTTGTTCACGCCGGACAACGCTTCGATATCTTCGTACTCGTCGAAACGTGCGGGCTCGCCTTTCATCAGGGACGAGAACCTTTCCGCCAACTCAAGCGCTTCGGCCGTCGTTTTGCCTTTGACCGCGTCGGTCATCATCGAAGCCGAGGACATGCTGATCGAGCATCCTTCCCCGGTAAAACGGGCGTTGCGCACGACGCCGTCCTCGATCTGAAGCTGAAGGCTGATGCGGTCTCCGCAGGTCGGGTTGTTGAGATTGACCGTGACGGATTCGTCGTCCATCGTCCCGCGATTGCGCGGATTTTTATAATGATCCATAATGACGCGGCGGTACAGGTCGTCAAGCGGATTCATAGCCGAAAAACTCCTTTGCCTTGATCAGAGCGTCGGCCAGGCGGTCGACATCCTGCTCGGTATTGTACAAATAGAAGCTCGCTCTCGCCGTCGCGCTCACGTTCAGCCAGCGCATAAGCGGCTGGCAACAGTGGTGCCCGGCCCGGATCGCGATGCCTTCCGCATCCAATACGGTCGCGATGTCGTGGGGATGAATGTCGCCAAGCGTAAAGGTGACAAGACCTGCACGCTCTTCGCGCGGGCCGTATACGGTAATGCCTTCGATCGAGGAGAGCCGGTCCAGCGCGTATTGAACCAGACGCTTCTCATGCCGGTCGATGGCGTCCAGTCCGACCGACTCCAGAAAATCGATCGCGGCCCCGAGTCCGACCGCTCCGGCGATAATCGGGGTTCCGCCTTCGAATTTCCAGGGAATTTCTTTCCAAGTGGAATCGTACAACTCGACAAAATCGATCATTTCGCCGCCGTATTCCGTAGGTTCCATCCGCTCCAGCAGCTCCGCCTTACCGTAAAGGGCGCCGATGCCGGTCGGAGCGCACATTTTGTGGCCTGAGAAAGCATAAAAATCAACGTCGAGCGCCCGGACGTCCACCTTCAGGTGCGGAGTGCTCTGCGCGCCGTCGACCACGATAACGGCTCCGTTGCGATGCGCGATTTCGGCGATTTTGGCGATCGGATTGACCGTGCCGAGAACGTTCGAAACATACGCAACCGAAACGAGCTTCGTGCGCGGCGTGATCGTTTTCTCTACATCGGCCAGGGAAATCGTGCCGTCCGGCTGCAGCGGAATGTACTTGAGCGTCGCGCCGGTTGCCTTTGCCGCCTGCTGCCACGGAATGAGGTTGCTGTGATGCTCCATCGGCGTAATGACGATTTCGTCGCCTTCCTTGAGCACCCGCCGGGCATAGCCGGAGGCGACAAGGTTAAGTCCCGCCGTCGTTCCCCGGTTGAAAATAATCTCGCGGGAGGAGGCCGCGTTCAAAAACCGCGCCACCTTCTCCCGCGCGCCTTCGTAGGCGTCCGTCGCCCGGGATCCGAGCGTATGGACGCCGCGGTGAACGTTGGCGTTATCCCATTCGTAGTAGCGTTTGACCGCTTCAATGACGCTGCGGGGCTTCTGCGACGTCGCCGCGTTGTCCAGATAAACGAGCGGATGACCGTTCACATTCTGATGCAGAATCGGAAATTCGGCTTTCAGCGCGTTTACGTCCATTTCATCCCAGCTTCCTTTCGAGAATCCGTTGCAACTGCTTGCGCAGCCCTTCAAGCGGGATCTCCGAAACGACCGGGTCGAGGAATCCGTAGATGATCAGCCGTTCCGCTTCCGCTTTGGAAATGCCGCGCGACATCAGGTAGTACACCTGCTCCGGATTGACCTGGCCTACGCTTGCGGCGTGGCCGGCTTTGACATCGTCTTCGTCGATCAGCAAGATCGGGTTCGCGTCGCCGCGCGCTTTCGGACTGAGCATCAGGACTTTCTCCGTCTGCTGGCCGTTCGCTTTGGTGGCGGCTTTCTCGATTTTCGTAATGCCGTTGATAATCGCGGTCGCTTCGTCCTTCATGACGGCTCGGGTGATCATGTCGCTCTCGGAGGAGCGCCCGAAGTGAACGGCTTGCGTCGTCACGCTCATCCGCTGGCTGCCCGTGCCGACGGTGATGATTTTGGCGTCGGAGCTTGCGCCGTTGCCTTGCAGAATCGACTTCGTATCCGTGAGCGTATTGCCGTTGTGCAGGTCGCCGACGATCCACTCGATGCGGGCGTCGTTGTCGACAAGCGCGCGGCGGTAGGAAATGTCGATGGCCGCTTTGTCCATATGATGCACAGCCGCGTAGCGGACATGCGCGCCGGCTTTGGCGAATACTTCGACCCCCCCGTTATGCAGCAGCGTGGACTCCGTTTCGCCCAGCGAGCCGGCGACGTTCTCCACGAACGACACGCGGCTGTTCGGCTCCGCTACGATCAAAATATGCGGAGCGAACGTCGCCTCCGCGTCGTCGGCGAAAATCACCGCCTGAACCGGATGCTCGATTTCCACGTTCCGGGGAACGTACAGGAACACCCCGCCGTTCCACAGCGCGGCGTGCTGAGCCGCCAGCTTGTGCTCGTCGCGCTTGTAAATCGTCATCAGGTGCTTGCTGACCAAATCTTCATGCGTCCTCGCGGCTTCTTCCAGGCTCGAAAGCACGACGCCCTTCGCTTTAAGCTCGTCGGACAGGTGCGTATAGATAACGGAAGAGTTATGCTGAACGATCAGCGCTTCCGGCGCCTGCTCGGGAAGCAGGCCCGCGATTTCTTGCGGCAATTGCGCAAGGCTTGCCGCCGGCTTGCCCGGCCGGTAGCTGCCCAGCGAATCCAGCGTCCAGCGGTGGATCGGCGTTTTCTCCGGCTTCGGAAGCTCCAGCGACGTCGCCCATTGTCCCGCTTCTTCCCTCCAGGCGACCAGCCATGCCGGCTCGTTCTTGCTGCGGGCGAGAGCGGCTGCCGCTTCGCGTCCGAAAGAGGTGGTCGGTGTACTCATGATTCTAGCCTCCCTTGTCCTCTTACGCTTGGCCAACCGTCTCGTCGACGATTCCCAGTTCTTCTTTGACCCAATCGTAGCCTTCCGCCTCCAGGCGCTCCGCCAGCTCCGGTCCGCCGGATTTGACGATGCGGCCTTGCATCATGACATGGACGAAATCGGGCTTGATGTAATTCAGCAAGCGCTGGTAGTGGGTGATGATCAGGAAGCCGCGTTCCGGCGAACGCATCGAGTTGACGCCTGCGGCAACGATCTTCAGCGCGTCGATATCCAGACCGGAGTCTATTTCGTCGAGAATGACCAGCTTCGGTTCGAGCATCATCATTTGCAGAATTTCGTTGCGCTTCTTTTCGCCCCCGGAGAAGCCTTCGTTCAGATAGCGGTGCATGAACTCGGGATTCATGTCCAGCTCCTTCATCTTGCTCTCCATCAGGCGGATGAACTTGATCAGGGAAATTTCGTTGCCTTCCCCGCGGCGGGCGTTGATCGCGCTGCGCAGGAAGTCGGAGTTCGTCACGCCGGTAATTTCGCTCGGATACTGCATGGCCAGAAACAGACCGGCGCGGGCGCGCTCGTCCACTTCCATCTCCAGCACGTTCTCGCCTTCGAGCAGCACTTCGCCTTCGGTCACTTCATATTTGGGATGGCCCATGATCGAAGAAGCGAGCGTGCTTTTCCCCGTACCGTTGGGTCCCATGATGGCGTGCACTTCTCCGCCTTGAATCGACAGGTCGAGGCCTTTCAATATTTCTTTACCTTCAATGGTCGATTTAAGACCACGGATTTCGAACAAACTGGACATTGTGTTATTCCCTCCAGGGTGCTTAATTGTAATCATTTTAATTTGATTCTCAATGATTCTCAACCTTCATTTTATGAAAAGCGAATTGGAAAAGCAAACCGGGCTTGCCCGCCCCCTTGGGGAGGAAACCCGGAATAGACCGAATGTCGGCGATTAGCCCCGAATCGCGCGTTTTATCCGCTCCGCCTGCGCTTCGAACTGCCGGTCGTCGAGCACCGGCCTGCGCCCGCGGGGTTCAATCGCCTCTTCCAATCGAAGCCAGGACTTGCAGCCCCCGTAGCTGTCTCGCTGCGATATTTCAATCGGTTCGTCGAACCGGTATACGCGCAAAAGAAGCACATGCAGAGGTTTCGTTTTCTTCCATTTAAGCCGTTCCCCCGCGTAGTCCGCCGTCCATATATGCAGCTCGTTCAACCGTTCCAGCGTCTTGGAGTCGGTGACTTCGAAATCTTCGACAACTTCGGCGCAGGAGGTCAGCCGGACCTTGCCGGGATGTTCGGCCGCTTCCGCCCGCGTCGCTTCCACGGCGCTGCGGGATTCCGGCTTGACGAGTTCGGGACGCTGATGCTCAAAAGAAGGAAAAAGGTAAAATTCCGGACTCACGAGCTGAAATTCCCGGGTCTCCTCGGCAATGCCGCCTTTGCGCAGCACGATGACCTGCCGGCCTTCCTCAAGCGCCCGCACGGCGACGGCCCATTCCCTGAGCGCAATTGGTCGTTCCATGGAGTCGTTCCTTTCTCGGTCGTTGGCTTATGAATTTATTATAGCACAAGTTGAGTGCCGAAGCCGAAAGCAAGCGGGAAAAAGGCGAAAAAACGACAGCGCCATAGACACCCGGCAGTCGGACCGCGTTCATGGTGCGTAAGCAACCTGCTTTTGGCGAATGGCGAAACCGTCGGCTTTTGGGAAACGCTGCGTTGGACCCATCCCGCGCTTGGCGGTCTCCGTGCTTGGCGGTCTCCGTGCTTGGCGGTCGCGATGATTGGTGGTCGCGATGATTGGTGGTCTCGATGATTGGCGATCTCCGTGCTAACCGATTTCGGTACTTTGCAGCCCCGAGCTTGGCAAACTGGGTCCTGACGATTCTCTGCACTGGAAACGGACACCAGATCCGCTATATCCCCTTTTTCGCTTCCTATCGCCTTGTTTGCGGACAGCAAATCCTTTATTTCCGTCAGATCGTCCTTTATCGCCCCTGTTTGCATGGAATAACGTCTCCTGTGTCCGGATCGCCCTGATTTTAACCGCTTCCAGACCGATTAGCGGAACTGTGGTCCGCCGAGCCGAATCGAAACGCTGGGTCGAAACGGTCCGCCGAGCCGAATCGCCGACCCTGCCGCCTTCACCGGACCGGATCGGAGGGATAGCCGCTGTAACCGCTATATTATGGTAAAGGTTTCGGCGTCCATTCGCGGGGGCGGGCAGACCGGACACCCTTTGAGCGCAGATACCTGCGCCATGCCGGACACGGGTTTATCGAAGCTTGGCCCGTCCGGGACCCGTATTTCCCGTTTTTTCGGCTTTTATCCGCCATTAAATTGCATTATACTGACTTAAGACGCGATGGACCCAATGACGGGACAGGCAGCACTCTTCTCGATGAGGTGAAAATATGACCCAATATCATCCGTTGACCGAAGCGGAAGCGATCGAAATCGCAAAATCGATTCAAGAGGTATTTCCGACGGGCGAGGGGCTCGAATGCCGGGAGATCGGGGACGGCAACCTGAATCTGGTGTTTCATATTACCCAGCCTGCGACCGGGCGCAGCCTGGTCATCAAGCAGGCGCTGCCCTATGCCAAAGTGGTCGGCGAATCCTGGCCGCTCACGCTGGACCGGGCGCGCATCGAAAGCGAGGCGCTCATTCTGCAGGGCAAGCTCGCTCCCGGTCTTGTGCCCAAGGTGTACAAAACCGACAACGAGCTGGCGATTACCGTCATGGAGGATTTGAGCGACCATGTCATCATGCGCCGCGGCTTAATCGAAGGCGGCCGCTATCCGCTCTTTGCCGGACATATTTCCGAATTTATGGCCCGGACGCTGTTCTTTACGTCCGACCTGGGATTCAACCAGCAGGAGAAGAAGCGCCTGGTCGGTTCGTTCATCAATCCGGAGCTTTGCAAAATCACCGAGGATTTGATTTTCGACGACCCTTATTATGATTCGCCCAACAACAACATCGAGCCGCATCTTCGCGACGCCGCCGAAGCGATCTGGCAGGACAAGGAGCTTCACCTGGAAGTCGCCGTGCTCCGCGAGAAATTTCTGACGCACGCGCAGGCGCTGATTCACGGCGATCTGCACACCGGCAGCATCTTCATTACGCCAGAGTCGACCAAGGTCATCGATCCCGAGTTCGCCTACTACGGGCCGATGGGCTTTGATGTCGGGGCCGTCATCGCCAACTTGCTGCTGAACTACGCCGGACAAGAGCATTGGAGCCCGAACGGGGCGGAGCGGGCGGACCGCCGGGGTTATCTGTTGAACACCATCCGCGACGTATGGACGCTGTTCGAGGAGAAATTCCGCGCCCTGTGGAACGAACACGGCATCGACCGGATTTCCCGCACGGTCGGCTATCAGGACGAGTACATGCGCCGCCTGCTGCAGGACTCCATCGGCTTTGCGGGCGCCAAGACCGTCCGCCGCATTTACGGCCTGTCCCATGTCATCGACATCGACAACATCCCCGACGCCGCCGTCCGGGAGCGGGCCCAGCGGATCGCGCTCGACATCGGCACGGCGCTGATCAAGATCAACCGCAAAGCGGAATCGATCGAAGAGGTCGTCCGCATTGCGCAAGATGCCGTTTCCGCAAGAGGCTGACGCCTCGCCCGGAACGCGAAAGGAGACTTCGACATGAGCACCGACAACCTGTCCGCAGCCTCCAAGGTTCTTCAGTCCGTCCGGTGGGCGGACGGCGTCCTGGAGCTGCTTGACCAACGGCTGCTGCCGGAGCAGACCGTCTATCTGCGACTGAAAACGCCCGAAGACGTATGGGAAGCGATACGCGAGCTTAAAGTGCGCGGCGCGCCGGCGATCGGCATTTCCGCCGCTTACGGCGTCGTGCTCGGCGTTGCCGGCGTCCAAGGAAGCGCCGCCGACGTGGCCGCGGAAGCCCGCCGCCATGCCGATTATTTGGCCACGTCCCGTCCGACGGCCGTCAACCTGTTCTGGGCGCTCGACCGGATGAAAGCCCGGGCGGACAAGCTGGCCGCAGACGGGCTGTCCGCCCGGGAGGCCGTTGCGGCGCTGCTGGATGAAGCGAAGCAAATCCAGGCCGAGGACGAGGAAACCAACCGTTTGATCGGCGAACACGCGCTTACCCTGTTCAAGGACGGCATGGGCGTACTGACGCACTGCAATGCCGGAGGACTGGCCACCGCCAAATACGGAACGGCGCTGGCGCCGTTCTATCTGGCGCTGGAACAGGGCATGCATCTTAAGGTGTTCGCGGACGAAACGCGCCCGGTTCTGCAGGGAGCCCGCCTGACGGCTTACGAGCTGCAGCAGGCCGGCGTCGACGTGACGCTGATTTGCGACAATATGGCCGGTCACGTCATGTCCAAGGGCTGGGTTCAGGCCGTTATCGTCGGCACCGACCGCGTCGCCGCCAACGGAGACGTTGCGAACAAGATCGGCACCTACAGCGTGGCCGTCCTCGCCAAGGCGCACAATATTCCGTTTTACGTCGCATGCCCGATGTCGACCATCGATCTGTCGACGCCGACCGGAGCCGATATTCCGATCGAGGAACGCCCTGCCGACGAAATCACGAACGGCTTCGGCAAGCGGACCGCCCCGGAAGGCGTGAAAGTGTACAACCCGGCGTTCGACGTGACGCCCCATGAGCTGGTCACCGCCATCATTACCGAAAAAGGCATCGTCCGCGCTCCTTACGACATCGGCTTGCGCAAGCTGTTCGAATCCTGACCGCATGAAAACGAAGAACCTCCCTCTCCTCATCGTCATGAGGATTGCGGAGGTTCTTTTTTCTGCGAAAAGTGCGGACAACGAGGACTGCGGGAACCGTGCGGGCGCGTGACCCTCAGACTGCAGCCGTCAGGCCGTGCCTGATCCGGATGGCCCCTTGGCCATCAGCGCTACCGCCTCGCGTCCGATCATGCCCGGAACGATGCCGAGACGTTGCGCGGCATGGGTAACCGATTCCAGCGGCGCATCGAGAAGCTGCTCCAACGTACGGACGCCGACGGCGCGGCCGGCGACGATTTCCCGGTCCCGAAGGCGGTCGTTCAGCAGGCCGACGTCGAGCGCTCCGCACATAATGTATCCTTCCCCTGCCGTTACGGCAAGCAGCGTCGTTTTCGGCAGCAGCACTTCGACCCCCAGCGCCGTGCTTCCTTCGATTTGAATGGGGACGAGCCGAATCACCTCGTTCACCTCCGCATTTTCCATTTAGGGAAGGTTTAGGACATCTAGACGATTTCCCATGTTATAGTTTATGATTCTTTTGACCCGATAGGCTCCTGAAAAATACCCATTTAGGGCTATATTAGGCAGCTTGAACGTGGTATAGTTAAGTACACATTGATTGATTCTGTTGCGCATCATGATGGAGGCTTTATACAAAATGCAAAAAGGGAAACCCACCGAGAACGGATCTTTCCTTTTCAAGGTGGATATTCTGGTCCACGCGGCCTCGGAAAGCCTGGCGATGGAACAATTGCTTCGCGGGTTGAACGGGGGCCAATTTTCGGATTTCCGGATCGAATCCGGGGTTCAATTAGGCAAGAAGATTGAAGAGGAATTATCGGAAACGGTTACGCTGACGCCCATTGTAACGGACTCGCTTGAAGCTCGCATCCGTTCCTATATCGAGTCGAACAAGTTGATTCGCATCGTCGTCAACAAGGGCAAAGGGGTCAAGCTGGACATGCCTTGCCGGATTATAAACTTCGATCCCGAGCACGAGCTGCTCACGCTGTACCATGTCGACGAAAAAAAAGTATACTCGATCCTGCTGAACGAGGTTGACGATTTTATCGAATGAAAGGTTGAAACGCCGCAGCTTCCGAAAGCTTGCGGCGTTTTCTTTTCTAGTGATTCATAGGCAGGACGCTCTCGCTGAGGAGCAGCTCTTTCATGCGCTCCCGGGGCAAAGGCGGGCTTCCGAAGTAGCCCTGCATTTCGTCGCAGCGATGGTGCCGCAGAAACTTCACCTGCTCCTCGGTTTCCACCCCTTCGGCAATCACCTGCAGCTGCAAATTGTGCGCCATCGCGATAATGGCGGAAACAATCGCGGCATCGCTCGGATCCTGCTGAATGTCGCGGACGAAGGAGCGGTCGATTTTCAGGCTGCCGATCGGAAAGTTCCGCAGGTAGTGGAAAGAGCTGTATCCCGTTCCGAAGTCGTCGATGCTGATGCCGACGCCAAGATCGGCCAGCTCCTGAAGGAAACGGGATGCACGTTCGACATCCATCGTGATGCTTTCGGTAATCTCCAGTTCGAGATAACGGGGGTCCAGCTTCGTCTTCTGCAGAATGTCGGCGATTTTCCCGATCAGATTGCGCTGGGCGAACTGGCGGAACGACAGATTGACCGATACCGGGATGGGCGTCATGCCGGCATCCTGCCACGATTTGTTCTGCCGGCACGCCTCCTGCAGCACCCATTCGCCGAGCGGAACGATAAGGCCGCTTTCCTCGGCGGCCGGAATGAATTCTCCCGGCGGAACGAGCCCGCGCTCGGGATGCTTCCAGCGGACAAGCGCTTCGACGCCGACGATTCGTCCGCTCGCAAGATCGTACTGCGGCTGATAATAAAGAAGAAATTCCTGATTCTGCAGCGCCTTCTTGATTTCATGCTGCAGCGTAAGCTTATGCAGCGCGGTATGCGCAATATCGGACGAGAACAGCAAATAATCGTTTTTGCCGTTTTCCTTGACGCGGTGCAGCGCGGTGTCTGCCTTTTTCAGCAGTCCGATCGCATCGTCGCCCGCCCCTTGCGTTATGGAAATGCCTACGCTCACCGAAATGTGCAGATGAACGCCCGCGAGTTCGAACGGCTTCTCGAACAGGCGCATCAGCTCGTCCATGCGGCCCGACAGGTCTTCCTGATCCCGCACGTCTTCAAGCAGTCCCGCGAACTCGTCGCCTTCCATCCGCGCCAGATTCCCGGTCTCGGGAAAAAAGCCCGTCAACCGCTCCGCGATCATCATCAGCAGCATGTCGCCGATATCCTTGCCGTACGAAGCGTTGACAAGCTTGAATTGGTCGACGCCCAGATAGCAGACCGCCAACTGGCCGTCCCGCTTGTCCGCTCCGGCCAGCTTGTCTTCCAAGCGCTCCGTAAAGTAGCGCCGGTTCGGCAATCCGGTCATATCGTCGAAATAGGCCATAAACCGGATTTTTTCCATCGTGCGCTTGCGCTCGCTGATATCCTGAAAAAAAACGACAATGCCGATCGTTTTTTTCCGCCGCATAAGCGGAACGGTATCGATGTTCAAATCGAGCGGATGCCCATCCTTGTGCAAAACCCGAATTTCCTGCGAACACTTTTCCCCCGCTAGCGTCCGTTCAAACACCTGCATCGTCATGTCGTACGACAGTTCGTCAAGCAGATCGGAAAATGGCTGCCCGGCCAGTTCCTCTCTGGAATACCCGAACATGTCGTAGGGGTCCCTGTTGATGTCCAGGAATCGCCCAAATCGGTCAATGACGGCAATGGCTAACGGATTGTCGTAATAAAGCGAATGAAGAAGAACATTCTGATAAGCCGGATTGTCTGAGCATCCGTTCACGTGGCGCCGTCCTTCCTCCCGTGAGGGAAACATGACAGATTATGTATACCCCCATTATAAAACAAAATGAGAGTTTGCTGAACAAGCTTTTTCCAATTTTGTTGCACAGTGTCGCTTAACGTGTTATTTCTGCCGCGCGGACAACAGGAGACATAGCCAGCCGGCCAGCAGCGCCACGCCCCCGATCGGCGTAACGGCTCCGAGCTGCCTGACGCCGCTGAATACGAGCAAATACAAGCTTCCCGAAAAAAGGATGACGCCCGCAAGCAGCAGCCTGGCCGCCCAGCGGACCCATCCGGGAGACGGCAGCCGTTCGGACAGCAGCGCAACGATCAAAATGCCCAGCCCATGATACATTTGATAACGGACGCCCGTCTCGAAAATGTCAAAATCCTCCGCGGACAATTGCTTCTCAAGCACATGCGCGCCGAAAGCGCCGAACGCGACCCCGAGCAGGGCAATGGCGGCGCCGATCGCCGTGTATTTCCGTAACAAAACTCTTCCTCCCCGTGCGATTTTGCCGGCCTCCCGAACCGGCTATCTCCATCATAACCCGCCGGAAGGCCGTTCGACAAATGGGGCGACAAAAAATGCGCAGCTACCCGCGGTTCTTGCCCGTGCGCCTCACGGGGCAAAACCCCGGATTGTCCGCCTCCAGCCGTTCCGCATAGGCGGGGTCCCGCGCGGCCAGCGCCGCAAAGTAGCTGCCGATCAGATGATTGGCCGCCGGAGAACCGTTCTGAAACGGAAGCACGACCGCACCCCGCACATGGGAATAATAGTACGTTTTTTTGCTTCCCGGCATCCGGAGAATAAACGGCGGCAATTGGGCGACGGCGTCATAGGGATTGGCGATGCGGAAGCTTTTGCGCACCGCGGCGTTAAACGCTCGCGCAAAGCCGGGATCGCCGGTGCGCGGCGCGCCGAACGTGTACGCGGCCAGAAGCCGCCTGCTGTCAAGCGTCGCAAGGTCGAGCGCGCACAAGACGGCCAGCGCGCCGCCGAGGCTGTGGCCGGCCACGTATACCGGTTTGTCCGGAGGCAGAGAGGTTAAAGCGGATACGATCCGGGCTCTGGCCGAACGGTAGATGTGCGTAAAGCCTTGATGGGTTTGCCCGGCCTTATCCCGGTACGGGTAGCGGATTTGATAGGCGAGAGCGTCCGAAACCCAATCCGCGGTCGAGCTCGTGCCCCGGAAGGCGACCACGATGTCGCGATCCGATTCGAGAATGAATCCGAACCGTTCCCGTTTCCGGTCGAACGATGTGGCGTCGACGGTGAAAGCCGTCCGGTAGCCGAGCGGAACGACGAACTGTCCCTCCTTGTGGTTGTACTGCTCATAGGTTTGGCTGCACACCGCCGCGAGGAAAATAGCCCAGGCCGGATCGTAGCCGCCCTTGCGCATGGCAATCCCCCCTTTGCTTCATTTTATTGCGCGAAATTGCGGGAGGTGTCTAAAGACGGGCCGGGTTCGCAGTCACGCCGCCGAAATCGTCGCACAATTGGACCAAGCCCTTCGGGAATTCGCACACATTCTTTCGAAGCAGCCGAATATATTGAATAACACACAGCTAAGCCAATCCCCAAAGGTGGTGTCATGCCATGACTGAACCGGCTTTCATCCTCTCCCGCGAAGACTGGTCACTGCACCGCAAAGGATATCAGGATCAGTCGCGGCATCAGCAGAAAGTTCGCGAAGCGATCAAGCAGAACTTGCCCGATCTGCTGTCCGAGGAAAACATCATTCTGTCCGACGGCAAGCAAATCATCAAAATCCCGATTCGCAGCCTGGATGAATACCGCTTTATCTATAACCACAACAAACGCAAACACGTCGGCCAGGGAAACGGAGACAGCCAGGTCGGCGACGTGATTGGCACGGAGCCCGCTAACGGGCCCGGCAAAGGCGAAGGCGCCGGAGACCAGCCCGGAGAAGACGTCGTGGAGGCCGAAATCTCGATCGCGGAGCTGGAAAACCTGCTGTTCGAGGAATTGGAGCTGCCCTACTTGAAGCAGAAGGAAAAGGAGCAAATCGAGGTTCAGGAAATCCGTTTCAACGATGTCCGCCGCAAGGGCATCATGTCCAACATCGACAAGAAAAGAACGATACTGGAAAACCTGCGCCGCAACGCCCGGGAAGGACGGAAGGAAATTCACGGGATCTCGCCGGACGATTTGCGCTTCAAAACGTGGGAGGAAGTCGTCAAGCCGCAAAACAACGCCGTCATTCTGGCCATGATGGATACTTCGGGATCGATGGGGAGCTTCGAGAAGTACTGCGCCCGGTCTTTTTTCTTTTGGATGACCCGGTTTCTGCGGCGGCAGTACGAAAAGGTGGAGATCGTCTTTATCGCCCATCACACGGAGGCAAAGGAAGTGACCGAGGAGGAGTTTTTCACCCGCGGCGAAAGCGGCGGCACCATCTGTTCCTCCGCGTATATCAAGGCTCTGGAAATCATAGACAGCCGGTATCCCCCGTCGCGCTACAATATCTATCCGTTCCACTTCTCGGACGGCGACAATCTGACAAGCGACAACGAGCGCTGCGTGCGGCTGATCAAGGAAATGCTGACCCGCTCCAACATTTTCGGCTACGGCGAAGTGAACCAGTACAACCGCAGCAGCACGCTTATGTCGGCCTACAAGCATATGGACCACCAGCAGTTCATCTATTACATCATCAAGGAAAAAAACGAAATTTTCAACGCGCTGAAGACGTTTTTCCGGAAGCGCGAGGCGGTGGTGTAAGATGCGGGGCTGTCCCTCGGGTCTTTCAAGACCTTATGGGATAGCCCCGTCCATTTTGCGCACGGATGATTGCGCACGGTACGGCTTATGGACCAACCTCTTTCCAAAACAATCGCAGAGCCGTTTTTCGATCCATTTTTTTGGTATGGACATCGTGGAACATCCTCCTTCGAATTACAATTTGACAAAATTATAACATAACGGCAACGGATAAAAGAAGGAAACATCTTAAGATGAGACCGGCTTGTTCCCCCTCACCGCACAAACCGCCCGTTTCGGTTTGTGTTTATAACCTCTTGCCGTTATTTGTCACAGCCGACTTGCGAAAAAAAATCAAGCGAGCCGGAAAAACGGCTCGCTGATGCGTGTCGGAGGGAATGAGTGAGGTTGTTCCGGGATGCCCCGGTTTCGCTTAGCGAAGCACAAAAGCCGTGCGGCTGTGCCCTTCCTTCGTTTTCGTCACTTCCAGCACCGCCGGAAAAGCCTGCTTCAATTCCTGAACGTGCGAAATGACGCCGATCATCCGGCCGGATTGCTGCAGATCGGCGAGCGCGGCGATCGCCTTGTGCAGCGATTCTTCGTCAAGGGAACCGAAGCCTTCGTCGATGAACATCATCTCGATGGACACGCCGCCTTGATGCGCCTGAATGACGTCGGCCATGCCCAGCGCGAGCGCGAGCGACGCATTGAATTTCTCGCCTCCGGAGAGCGACTTGACGTCGCGGTTTTGCCCGGTGTACGCGTCGTAAACGTCGAGGCCGAGGCCGCTTTGCTTGCCCCTGGCTTCCAGCCGGTCGCTGCGCTGCAGGACGTATTGGCCGTCGGACAGCTGATGCAGCCTGGCGTTGGCCGCCGCCAAAATCTGCTCCAAATATTCGATCAAAATATAACGTTCGAAGGACATCTTGAGCGGGTTGTCCCCTTTGAGCGCCTGGTACAGATCCAATACCCGCTCCAGCTCGGACTCCGCCGCCGCATAGCGCTTGTTCGCATCCGCGATCGCGCTTTGCAGCCTCTCGGCCGCCTCGGCATGGCGCTGCGCCGCCTGCTGTTCGGTCAGCGCCTCCTCCAGCTGCCGGACCAAAGCTTCCAACTCGCCGGACAGCGCCTCCGTGTCGGCCCTTTCCTTGCCCGCCAGCTCGCGCGCCAGCGCCTCGGCTTGCCGGGCGGTCGCGGCGTACTCCGCTTTGAACGCCTCGATCTGCGAACGCAGCGCTTGCCGCTCTTCCCGGCTCAGCTTGGACGCGGCGTAGCGTTCCGGCGTATCGAACCCTTCCTTCGCCAGTTCCTCGGCGAACCGCGCCGCCGCCTCCCGATCGCGCGCGGCCGCCTCTTCGAGCCGGTCGGACAGCTGCGCGAAGTTCGCCTTCTCCTCGGCGAGGCGAAGCTGCGCGGCGGTCAGCCGTTCCCGCGCCGCCTTCCAGTCCGCCTCGAGCCGCAGAACAAGCTCGCGCTGCTCCGCAAGCGCAAGCGAAAAGCGTTCCGGCGCCCGCAGCTCTTCGGGAATGCGCGCAAGCTCGCGCTCCAGCACCGATTGCTTGGCGGCCCTCTCGACCGCCTTCGCCTGCGCTTGCGCGGCGGCGGCTTCCTTCTCCGCCTGATCTTTCGCCAGGCGTTCGTCCAGCTTCGCCGCCTCTTCCCGCAACTCCGCCAGCTTCGCGGCCAGCTCCTGAAGCCGCTGGATTTCCGCCTTCAGCCCAAGCCCTTCCCGCTCCGTCTCGGCGAGCCGCTCCGCCAACCCGTCCGTTGCAACGCCGTATTCGCCAAGCAAGGCCGAGCGGTCTTCCCAACCGGAACGGGCCGCCGCCGCTTGCGCCTGCACCGCGCTCAGCTCCCGTTCCACCGCCTGGAGCGCTGCCTTGGCCTGCTGCAATTCCTCGCGGCTCGGCACCGACGCCGCGGAAGCCGCCTTGGCCGGGTGCTCCAGACTGCCGCATACCGGACAAGGGCTTCCGTCGTGCAGATGGGCGGCCAGCAGCCCCGCCTGCCCTTCCAGCCACTGTGCTTCCAGCCGCTCCGCCTTCTCGCGCAGCCGCCCGGCCGCCTCGGCCCGCTCCGCTTCGAGCCGCTGCGCGTTCTCCAGCCGGACCGCCAGCTCGCCGAGCTCCTTCAGCAGCCGGTATTGTTCGCGCACCCGATCGCGCCGCTCCACCAGGTCCGGCAGCTTGGCCGTTTCCGCTTCGATCGACCGGATCCGCTCCGCCAGCTTGCGTCTCGCTTCGCGCAGCTCAGCAAGATGCCTGTCCGACGCCTCGATTGCGGACAAGAGCCGCTGTTCCTCCGCCGCAAGGCGCTCCACCTCCCGGCGGTTGTCCTCCAGCGACCGGACGGCCGGCTCGAGGTCCGCAAGCCGCTGCAGCGTCCGCTGCGCCTCCGTCCGCTGCGGCTCCCGCGCTTCCTCGCGCGCGTACCGCTCTTGCGCCTCCTGCGCGGTCCTCTCCGCCAGCGCCAGCTCCTCCCGCTTGCGTTCCAGTCCGCTTCGCCTTGCGGCCAACTCCGCCTTCGCTTGGGCGGCCTGCTCCTCGTACGCGGCGATGCGGCTCGCTTTTTCCGCCCAGCCCAGCTTAAGCTCGCGCTCCGCCGCTGCCTCCTTGCCGCCCTCGAGTTCCGCAAGCCGCCGCTGTTTGGCTTCCCATTCGGCAAACCGCCCGTTCAGCGCGAGCGCTTCCCTCAGCCGGGCCTCCTGCGCCTGCCGGGCTTGCAGCAGCTCCTCCCGCCGCAGCCCGATGTCCGCGGCCAGCTTTTCGTAATAAGCGCGCTCTTGCTCGAGTCCGTCCATCACCTGCGCCGGGCTGTAAACGTCCTGCCGCAGCGTTGCGGCCAAATCGCCCTCTTCGCGAAGCGGCAAGACGTCCTTCGCCTGCGCCAGGACGTAGTCCAGGCGTTCCTTAAGCGTCCGGACTTCGTCCTTCAGATCGCGCTGCATCCGGTAAAAGCGCTCTTCCACCCGCTGGTACAGCCCCGTCCGGAAAATCCGGCGCATAATCTCCTCTTTGTTGTCCGTGTCCGAGGTCAGCAGCTTGCGGAATTCGCCCTGCGGCAGCATCACGATTTGGCTGAATTGGTCTTTATTCAGGCCGATGATCGCTTCCAGCTTCGCGTTGACGTCGGACACCACAAAGCGGTCGACGCAGGGCACTTCCTCGCCCGACGTCGTCTCGTACAGCTCGACCCGGCCGCCGGTCTCGTTTTTGTTGGTTCCCTTGCGGTGCGGCATCTGGCGGAACACGCGGTACGTGCGGCTGCCGACGCCAAACACGAAATCGACGGACGTATGCGTCCCCTCGTCGGCAAAATGGCTGCGAAGCATTCGCGCCTCGGCCCGGTCCTCGCCGCTTGCGCTGCCGTACAAGGCGTAGCAAATCGCATCGAAAATCGTCGTCTTGCCCGCGCCCGTATTGCCGGAAATGACGAACAGACGGCGATCCTCCAGCAGCGAGAAATCGATCGTCTCCTCGTCCCGGTACGGCCCGAAAGCCGTCATCGTAAGCCGGATCGGCCTCATGCCGTCTCTCCCTCCTCGGCCTCTTGCACAACCGCCGTCAGCGTTTCCGCAAACAGCCGCTTTTTGTCTTCGCTTAACGGGAGGCCCGTTACTTCCTCATAAAAAGCGGCAAACAGCCCGACCGGATCGGACCGTGTCCGGCTCGGCGGGACGGCGGCTTCCGGCTTGTCCGCGTCCGCTTGGGCCGAAGCAATGGGCCTGCGCTCCACATGGAGCGCGTTCGGATACACCGCCCGGACCTTTTCCATCGGAAAAAGCACCGGATTTTCGTTCAGCAGCGTAACGAATATGTAATCGTCGGAAGGAGCGTGCGTTTGCAGTTCCTCGATGGTCGCCGTCACTCTGCGCATATCCCGGAGAGGGCGAAAGCTCCGCTTGTCCACCTTGACGCTGCCCGTCCCGTCCATTTCGACCATATAAAAGCCTTTGTTGTGCCGCTCTTCGGATATCGAATATTTCAGCGGCGACCCGGCGTAGCGGATCGTCTCGCTGGCGACGTAATGGGCTTCGTGAAGATGCCCGAGCGCGGTATAGTGGAAGGGCTTGAACAGCTCCGCCCGAACGTACTCCGCTCCGCCGATCGAAAGGGGCCGTTCCGAGTCGCTCGTATTCGGCTGCGGCTGTCCGCCGGGGGTCACGAAGGCGTGCGCGACAAGCACGTGCCGGGCGCCGGGGTCCAGCTTCGCCTCGATGCCGCCGATCACCGCCCGCATCGCGTCGTCGAACGACCGGATCGAATCGTCCCCCAGCATCTGCCGCACCATGCCGGGATCGGCGAACGGCACGAGGTGGAAATGAACTTCCCCGTAAGCGTCCCGAAGGACGACCGGCTTGGGGTCCGGCTGAAGACGCCCGACCAGATGAAGCCCCTTTTCCTCCATGATGCGGGTGCCGAAGTTCAGCCTGTCCGGGCTGTCGTGGTTGCCCGCGATCGCCAGCACCGGCGTCTTAAGCTCCAGGACGATCGTTCGGAACAGCTCGTCCAGCAAATCCACCGCCTCGGTCGGCGGCACCGCCCGATCGTACAAATCGCCGGCGATGACGACGGCGTCCGGTCGCTCGGTCCGCACCGTCTCGACCAGCTGCCGGAGCGCGTAACGCTGATCTTCCGTCATATAAATCCCCTGCACCAATTTGCCCAAATGCCAATCGGCCGTATGGATGAATTTCATGTCAGGATCACCGCCTTTTCATCACCGATTTGGTTTCCGTGCAGCTTCGCCGTGCAGTCCATTGCTCTATTATACCTTATTTTCTCCCCGCCTGTGTCCCGGCCGTTGAAAGACGCCCAGGACCCGGGCGCGTCAAGCGGGCGGTATCCGGTCCCCCGGGTTCAACACGGGCGCGTCCGCGCGAACCGTGTCCGGATATTTGATTCCGCTGCCCGTATTCAGCGCGACGACCGTTTCCCCGCTCTTGATCCAGCCGCTCTCCCGGAGCTTGCGGGCCGCCGAGAAAGCGGCGGCCCCTTCGGGACACACGAAAGCCCCCTCCAGCCGGGCGATTCGGGCCTGTTCCTCAAGAAGCTCGGCGTCGTCTACGGCAATCGCGCAGCCCTCGGTTTCGTATACCGCTTCCAGAACCAGAAAATCCCCCAGCGCCTTCGGCACATTGATGCCGAAAGCGGCCGTCCTGGAATCGGCCCAGAACTCCGATTCGGACTTTCGTTCCTCCCACGCCTTCACGATCGGCGCGCATCCCGCCGCCTGGACCGCGACGAGCCTCGGGAACTTGTCTCTTTGCACCCAACCGAGCGCGGCCAATTCCTTTAACGCTTTGTAAATGCCGATCAGCCCGACGCCGCCCCCGGTCGGATAAAGAATGACGTCGGGCAGCCTCCAGTTCAACTGTTCCGCGATTTCCAGGCCCATCGTTTTTTTGCCTTCGATCCGGTACGGCTCCTTCAACGTGGACGCATCGAACAACCCGCGCTCTTTCGCCGCCTGAGCCACCATTTTTCCGGCATCGCCGATCAGCCCGTTCACCAGGTTCAAATTGGCGCCGGATATCGCGCATTCCTTTCTTGTAATAAGGGGCGCCTCCACCGGCATGACAATGGACGCCCGGATGCCCGCTCTGGCCGCGTATAAAGCCCATGCCGCGCCGGCGTTGCCGTTGGTGGGCATGGCAAGCTCCTTCACGCCCAGCTCTTTCGCTTTGGATACGCCAACCGCAGCCCCCCGGGCCTTAAAGCTGCCGGTCGGGATCACGCCTTCGTCCTTCATCAAAAGCCGTTCGATCCCCATATCGGAGCCGAGACGCTTCATCGGCAAAAGCGGGGTCATGCCTTCTCCCAACGTGACGATGTTTCCCGGATCCGACAACGGAAGCAGCTCGTGGTATCTCCACAAATCGGGACTCCTTCCTTTCAGGCTGCCGGGAGTCCACTCTTTTTTTAAGGCCTGCAAGTCATAATCGGCCAGCAAGGGGGACCCGCAAACGCATAGTTGCCGAATTTCGGTGGATGCGTATGGCTTTTGACATTTGGGACAATATAGATGGCTCAAATAGCTGAACGGCATATCAATCGTCCTTCCCTTCATCCGCAATTTCTCTCCCTTTCCGATCTTATGCGCGTTGCCGGGATGCATGGCTTACGTCCGCGCGGTTCAACGCCGGCCGCCCCAACCGCTTGCACAAAAAAAGAAGCGCATCGCAACGAACGGCGGCTTGATTCGCTGCAATGGCTTCCTGCGGGCAGGTCAGCTTATTCCAATGCGGCTCTTACGGATGGGTTTAGCTAGAACATAGCATTCGATCGATCCGATTGCAACAAGCCCTGAATCCCGAAATCCCGAAAATGACGATCTACCCCAGCTCAATCTCTTTCTTCAAATATTGGGACAACGTTCTGGCGATTTCTTTCATTCCCGATACGTTGGCCGCCGCCTCGGCTTCCGCATTATAATTCGTATTCGTGTTTACGTCGTACGTATACGCGACGCCCGCCGAATCGGTAATGAATTCGATGCCGGCGAAGCTGATGCCGTTCTGCTGCAGAAACGCTTCATACTTGGGAATCAGCGGGCTGTTGAAGCCGCTGATCACCTCGAATTTGGCTCTTTTTTCCGCCTTCTCGCCGACCGGACAGTATCGGTCGCCGATTTGGCACGCATCCGCCGGACACAATTGAAACCCTTCCGACGCGTCGACCCGTACCGCATAATAAAATTTGCCGTCGATAAATTCGCAGCGGGTAATGAATTGGTCCTCATTCCGGATATACTGCTGAATCAGGGTAATGCCGTCAACCGATTCTTCATAGTCCGGCCCGAACACGTACCGCTCCAGCTCGGCCACATTGTCGAACAAGTGAACGCCGAGCCCTTTGCCCGCGCGGTTGTGCTTCGTAATAAAGGTGCGGTACGGAAAATGCCGGGCGGCCTCAACGAGCGCTTCCTTGCCGGAAGCGGCAACCGTATACGGCGTTCGGATCCCGAATTTGTCCAGTTCGAGATATTGCTTGATTTTGCTGATTTCAAGCTCCAGCGCTCGGCTCGTATTCAGCACCGTTCTGCCGTGATGCTCCAGCCAGGCCAGAACATTGGCCGTATATTCGGGAGCATACCGATGATTCCTTGAATGGGAGGAAGCGCTCATTCGATTGTAGAACACGCCGCTCGGGGGCTGCTCGCTGAGATCGAACTTCCCCTCGTGCAAATGCCAAAATTCATGAGGAACCCCGAGCTCCTCCAGCGCGCTTCGCAGCGGAACGATCCAGCTTTCGTTTTCGTGAATAATATACGCTTTGGACAACCGTGTCAGCTCCTCTCATTCCGATAGGTTCGAACTCAATCGCGCAATGAGATTCGCCAGCAGCTTTGTGCGCGGAACAAGCGATTCGATCACCAAATACTCTTCTTTGCTGTGGGCCTTTCCTCCCCTGGGACCCAGAGCGTCGATCGTCGCCACTCCCAGGGCTGCCGTTAGATTGCCGTCCGAACCCGAACCGACCTTTTTATCCGCAACGGCTTCCCCTAATTTCAGCGCCTCTTCCTGCACGACTTTAAGCAGCCGCTCGGAGGCTTCCGTCTTGATCATCGGAGGTCTTGTTATCCCGCCTTTCAGCTCCAGGGAGGTTCCGGGAATATCCGCGCGCGAGCATATTTCCCGGATGCGGAAATCCAGTTCTTCCGCCTGCTGCTGCGTCTCCATCCGGACATCGATATAGGCGTAGGCGTGCGGAGCGATCGTATTGCTGGAAGTGCCGCCCCCGATGACGCCGACGTTGACGTGAATTCCCTTCTCCGGATCGGTCAAGGCATGCAGCTTGATAATTTTATGGGCCAGCTCGGCGATTGCGCTCCGCCCCTTTTCCGGTTCGGCCCCCGAATGCGCGGCGACTCCCGCGACCGTCAAATAATATTTGCCGCCGCCTCTCCTGCCGGTAACCAGCGTTCCGTCTTCATCGCTTGGCTCGACAATCAGGGCATATTTTTTCGATTTCGCCTGCTCCTCGATCAGCTTTCTGGAATGGACCGAACCGACTTCCTCGTCGCTGTTCAGGATGATCTGCACATTTTTGTAGCTGTCGCTGCCGGTTTCCATCAAATGCTTGATCGCATACAGCGTCGTAATCTGGCTGGCCTTCATATCATACACGCCCGGGCCGTAGGCATACCGCTCATCCCGTGAAAAAGGGCGCTGCGCTACCGTTCCCTCCGGAAATACGGTGTCCATGTGCGCAATGATGAGAATCTCCGGATTTCGCGCCTCCGGATGGGCGATCAGAAGATTGTTGCCGCGCTCCTGTTGCTCATCGACATGGACCCGAAAGCCCAGCGCCTCATATTCCCGGGCCAGCGTACGGCCTACCCGGTCCACGCCGTCCTTCAGAAACGTTCCGCTCTCGATATTCACGATTTCCTCGATCAGCTTCAGCATTTCCGCCTCTTTGGTTTTCCAGTCTGCCGCCGGCATCGCACGACTTCCTTTCCCTAATTTTAAGTAGATTCGATCAATCCCCATATAGATGGCATTGGACCCTGTGGCCCGAAGAGACTTCCCGATCCGCAGGCTTAACCTGTCTGCACGGCTCCGCGGCATGCGGACAGCGGGTATGAAACACGCAGCCGGACGGCGGATTCACGGGGGACGGAAGTTCTCCCTGCAAAATGATCCGCTCCCGCTTCAGCCGGGGATGCGGCGCAGGCGCCGCCGACAGCAAAAACCGGGTATAGGGATGGAGCGGACGGGCAAACAGCTCATCCGTCGGGGCTTCCTCCACCAGATTTCCCAGATACATCACGCCGATCCGGTCGGCAATATGCCGGACAACGCTTAAATCGTGGGCAATAAACAGGTAAGACAAGCCGCGTTCCGCCTGCAGCTCCATCAGCAGATTCAAGATTTGGGACTGAATGGAGACATCCAGCGCCGACACCGGTTCATCGCATATGATAAGCTTGGGGTTTAAGGCAAGCGCCTTGGCGATTCCGATCCGCTGCCGTTGCCCTCCGGAAAATTCATGAGGAAAACGGTCCATATGCCGCGAGGAAAACCCCACTCTACCCAACAGCTCAAGCGCGCGCTCCTTCCGCTCTTTTCTTGTCCCCTGCTTGTGAATGGCCAAAGGTTCGGCCACGCTGGACCAAATTCGTTTCTTGGGATCCAGCGAAGAGTAGGGGTCCTGAAAAATCATCTGCACCTTCTTGCGCAAAAACGCCAATCGCCTGGAGGGAAGGGAAAAAATGTCCTCGTTTTGAAAAAACGCCTTTCCCCCGGTAGGCTCCGTTAACCGCAAAATCGTTCTTCCCGTCGTGCTCTTTCCGCTGCCGGATTCACCGACAAGACCGTAGGTTTCCCCTTCGTAAATGGAGAAGGACACATCCTCGACCGCTTTGAGATGTTCTTTTCGCCAACCGTGCCGGGATCTGACGCGGAAGGTTTTGGACAAATGTTCGACTTGAAGCAGAGGATGCTCATGCGGTGACGAGTAAGCCGGACCCATCGCTGCCGCCTCCGTTCGCTTGAATGTCTTTGTAGTGCCAGCACCTTACCCGGTGGCCGGGCTCCGCCTCTTCCAGCGAAGGAGCCTTCGACCGGCAAAGCTCCGTCGCAAACGGACATCGCGGGGCAAACCGGCAGCACGCTTCGACCTCATGCATGGCCGGGACGGCGCCGCTAATTTCATATAGCTTTTGTTTGCGTCTCCCATCCAATTGCGGAACCGACTTCAGCAGACCGGACGTGTAGGGGTGCAGCGGACGATCAAACAGCGTCGTCACTTCCGCCTCCTCAACGACTTCGCCCAAATACATCACGATCACCCTCGAGCACATTTGAGCGACAACCGACAGATCGTGCGTAATCAGCATGATTCCCATTTGCAGCTTCTCTTTCAGCTCATTCATCAGCTCGAGGATTTGAGCCTGAATGGTCACGTCAAGCGCCGTTGTCGGTTCATCGGCAATCAACAGACGCGGCTCGCAGGACAAAGCCAGCGCGATCATCACCCGCTGCCTCATGCCTCCCGACAGCTCATGCGGATAGGACCGCAGTCGTCTTTCGGGGTCCGAAATTCCGGTCAACCGAAGCAGCTCCAGCGCCTTTTCCCTCGCCTGCCGCCTCGAGGTACGCTGATGCAGCCGGATCGCCTCCATGATTTGATCGCCGATCGTATACACGGGATTCAACGAGGACATCGGGTCCTGAAAAATGATCGAAATCCGGTTGCCCCGAACCTTGCGCATCTCTTCCTCGGACAATTGCAGCAGGTCTCTGCCTTCAAAAAGGATTTGTCCGCCATACTCCGTCGTCTTTTCATCGAACAAACGCAGAATCGATTCGGCCGTGACGCTCTTGCCGCATCCCGATTCGCCGACAATGCCCACCGTCTCTTCCGGATCGATATGCAGCGATACCCCGTCTACCGCTTTTACGATCCCCTGCTCCGTCGAGAACTTCGTGGTCAAATGTTTGATTTCCAGCAATGGCGCTTGACTCAATCGGAACGCCTCCTTCGCCGCCGCACGGCATTCTTCCGTTTTGCAAAGCGCTTGTTCGATCCGGCTCCGGGATCAAGAAAATCGCGCAATCCGTCTCCCAGCAAATTCAGTCCCAGAATCATCAAAATGATGAAGACACCGGGAAAGACCGTCATCCACCATGCTTTGAAAATGACATTTTTTCCGTCCAGCAGCAGATTGCCGAGACTCGGCTCCGGAGCGGGAATGCCGGCGCCCAGAAAACTAAGCGAAGCTTCCGTCAAAATCGACACCGCAAATACGAAAGAAGCCTGCACGATCAGCGGAGACAGGACATTCGGCAACATATGCAGCCCCATTATCCGAAAAACGCCGGCGCCCTGCGCCCGCAAGCCTTCAATAAACGTTTTTTCCTGCACCACCAGCGCGGCCGACCTCACGATTCGCGCAATCGAAGGAATATAGACAATCGTCAGCGCCAGAATGACATTGCCCGTCTGCGGCCCCATAATGGCGACAATGGAAATCGCCAGCAGAATGGACGGAAAGGCGTACAAGCCGTCGCAAATTCGCATGAAAATATGATCGCAAACCGGGGAATACGCGGAAGCCAGACCGACCAGAAGGCCGATCGCGCCCGCGATTGCGGTCACGCTGGCGCCCACGAGCAGCGACACTCGGATCCCGTAAACGACGCGCGTAAACACGTCGCGGCCCAACTGGTCGGTGCCGAACAGATGCTCGCCGCTTGGCGGCTGCAGCCGGTTCAGCGTCTCGATCGAGTAGGGATCGTAAGACGTGATCCACGGAGCCAGCAGAGCAAGCAATGCGACCACGCTCATGATCGCGGTGCCCGTAACGAGCAGAGGATTGGAGAAATAACGCCGCCACGCGATCCGGCCCCTTTCCGGGGGCGCGGAAACAGCGATAGGCTCAAGAGAAGCCATGCCCTTCACCTCCCCCTGCCGCCATTCAGCTTCACGCGCGGATCCAGCAGCCCGTATAACAGATCGATCGCCAGATTCAGCAGCACATAGGTTACCGTGATGAGCAGAATGCTTCCCTGAATCACGGCGAAATCCCGGCGCTGAATGGAACTGACGATCAACTGCCCGATGCCGGGAACGTTAAACACCGACTCGACGACGGAGGCGCCCGTAATCAAGGTCCCGAACGTTTCGCCGATCACCGTCAGGATCGGAATGAACGCGTTCCGCAGCGCATGCTTGTAGGTCACGACGCCCGGTTTCAAGCCTTTGGCCCGCGCCGTTTTGATGTAGGGCTCGCCGAGCGCCTCAATCAGCGACGAACGGGTCATCCGCGCAATCAGCGCGGCCTGCATGAACCCCAGGACCATGGCCGGAAGAATCAGATAGCGCAAATGATTCCACAAGCCGCTGCTGATGGGCGCGTATCCCGCAACCGGCAGCCATTTCAGCTTCACGGCAAACAGAAGAATAAGAAACAGCCCCAGCAGGAAGCTGGGAACGGAAATCCCCAGCAATGAAAACCCCATTACGGCCTGATCCGTCAGCGTTCCTCTTCTGCGGGCGGCGGCAATTCCCAGCAGCAAAGCGATTGCTACCGCGATGGTCTGAGCCAGAACGGCCAGGGACAAGGTCGGCTGAAGCCGGCTGAAAAACGCCTCGGTCACGCTCATGTCCATAAAGATGGAATCGCCTAGATCGCCGGTTACGACGCCGCCGAACCAAACGAAAAATTGCCGGTACAAAGGCAGGTCCAACCCGAGGCGGGAGCGCAGCTCCGCTACGCTCTCCTCGCTGGCCTCGTCGCCCAGAATGACGCTCGCAGGATCGCCGGGCGATAAATGAATGAGCAGAAATACGACGACCGCTACGACAATCAAGACAGGCACCAAAGACAAGACGCGCTGAACAATATATTTGGTCATGATGATCTCCTTCAGTGACAGGCCTGTTTGATCAACGGGAAAACCTCCTGCTTAACGGGAAATCGACACATTCCACAAAATCGGTCCGATCAAATCGTCAAGGCCTTTGACATGGTCCCTGATGGCGACCAGATTTTGAATATTGCCGATTTTGACGATCGGCAGGTAGTCCCAAGTTACCCGGTTCAACTCGTCGATCAGCGGCTTGGCCTCTTCAATCGAACTCGACGCCTGAATTTGATCCAGCAAGCGGTCGATCTCCGGACTGTTGGTCCACCCCGGATAATCCGCTTTGGAATCCAGGAACGGATATTGGTGGATCGTCGCCCGGGTCGCAAAGGAAACGGCAAACAGATCGAAGTTGTTCTCATCCTTGCGCCGTTCCTGAACGGTCGGCCAATCGTACACATCCAGCCTGGATTTGACTCCGATGGACTTCAGCACCTCCTGGGCCACGACAGCCAGATTGTACTGCTCCGGATAATCCCGGGTCGTCAAAATCACCACTTCTTCCCCCGCATATCCGGATTCGGCGACCAGCTTTTTGGCCGCTTCGATATCGTGCAGGTTGTACTTGTCCGACCCTGCCGTGCTGTACCAGTCCTTCTGGGAAGGCAGCGCCAAAGACGAATCCAGTTCGAAGAAGCGGGAATCGCTATACGCCGCCGTAAGCGCCTCTTCATTGTTCAGCGCGGTGTTGAACGCCTGGCGCAGCTTCTGATTGGCGAATGGCCCCGCTTTTTTGTTGAATACATACGCGACAATGCCGCCCGGGCTGAAATAATTGCTTACGCCTTCCGTCGCATCGATCTGATCCGCATTATCGAACGGCACGCCAAACGCCACGTCGTATTCCCCGCTCAGAATGCCTGCAACCCGTGTCGATTCATCCGTTACATAGCGGAAATAGATATCGTCCAGGTAGGCGTACTTCTTTCCGCTCAGCCCGCTCGGTTCCGCGTCAACGGCCGAATAATCGGCGAATTTTTTCAAATGGACATATTGATCCGTCTTCCACTCTTCCAGCTTGTAGGGCCCTGTCCCGATGTATTCCTTGATGCCTTCCGGTCCTGCGGACTCAATGACCTCTTTGGGCATAATTCCCGGAAAAGGAGCGGTATCCGCAAGAACATAGAGGGCAACGAGCGAAGGCTTTTGCAGCGTCAGTTGAACCGTATATTCATCCGCTTGAAGGAACTTGGCGCCCTGCAGATTGGCCTGTCCCTGCGTGGAAGTGGACAACCACTTCTCCATCGAGGCGACCACATCTTCCGCCTTCATCTCTTTTCCATTATGGAAATGAACGCCTTTGCGCAGATGAAAGGTGTAAACCTTGCCGTCCTCGCTAATCTCGTAGGATTCGGCCAATTGCGGCACCACTTCGTAGTTTTTGTTCAACGTGACCAGCTGCTCGTAGATATTTCTCGCCACGTCTCTTGTCGCCTGATTGGTCGTCAAATGCGGGTCCAGCGTCGCCGGATTGGCCGGATACGCCACATTCAACGTTCCCCCGCCGGCAGGCTCGCCGGACGGTTGATCCGATTGCTGCGAAGATTCGCTGTTCGGGTTCGGCTGCTGCTGACGGTTTGACCCGGTCTCGCAAGCCGCAAGCAACAGCAACAGCCCTAACGCAAGACTAAACAACTTCCATCTCGATCGGTGCATCAAGTACAACCCCTCCATAAATCCAAGAAACTCTAGTATTCCTCTTGGAATTGTTTATATAATAGTAACATGGAACGCATGATTCGAATCTCCAATCATCGTAATAGCAACCATTACATCTATTAATAGCTTGGCATTGGGGGAAGGGGATGGAGATGGATATTCAATATTTCATCACGTTTCGGGCGGCCGCCCGCAGCCAAAGCCTGACCAAAGCCGCAGAGCAATTGAATTATGCGCAGCCTACCGTCAGCGTCCAGATCAAGAAGCTGGAAACCCATTTCGGGGTCAAGCTCTTTGAGCGCAACAGCAATAAATTGAAATTGACGGATGCCGGCTGGAAGATGCTGAAATACGCGGATCAGATTGTGGAAGGGTACTTGGGGGCCGAGAATGTCTTTACGCCGGGATCGGCAATCGACCTGACCATCGGCACGACGGAGACGCTGGCCGCTTTTCTGCTTCCGCCTTATTTTCAGAAATTCCGCAAAAAGTATCCCGATGTCAGCGTCACTTTCTTTCCGGCGCTGGACGAGGCCAACATCCGCAAGCTTAAAAACAATGAAATCGATCTGGCTATCGTTCTGAACACGCTTGTCTCCGATCCCGATCTCCGAACGTTCCCGATTCGCCATGAACCGTTCGTTTTTATTTGTCCCCCCAACCATCCGTTAAGCGGGAGAAACGACGTGTCGATTCAGGAGCTGCACAACAGCTCGTTTATCTTTACGGAGAAGGGCTGCAATTACCGGGAGTCGCTGGAGCGGTCGATGAACGAGCACGGCGTCGCCTATAAGACCGTTACGGAAATGGGAAGCATCGAGGGGATTAAACAGTGCGTCATTTACGGCATGGGCATCGCCATGATTCCGCGAATCGCCGTTCACGAGCAGCTGCAGCAGAATTTGCTGTCGAGTTTCTCGCTCCGGCCAAGCGCCATTCAGCCGTTCTACTCGCAAATCTTGATATCCCGAAACAAACATATATCCGCGCCGATCAACGATTTAATCTCTTTGTTGTCCTCTGAAAGCCTCGGCTATTAGCTTTTGGTCTTCTCGGGTCCCGGGGTCCCGCGTTCCGACAAAGACCCGGCATAAAAAAATCAGCCGCCGCTTCGAAAGCGGCAGCCGATTCGGCGTATGTTCCCGCAAAAAAAAGAAGCCGGTCGTTCCGTTTCGAAACCACCGTCGATCTCCTCCCCCGACCCGGCGCTCTCCGGGGATTGGGCCCGTTCCGCCGCTCGTCCTTACGCTTCTAAAAGTCTATTTTCCGAATCTCGTCCGTTCAAGGCAAACGAAAAAACGCCGGACATTGGGGGCCGGCGCGTGCCGGAGCGGGAACGCGTTTACGATTCATAACGGGTATCCGAGCAACCTCGGACAGGCGCGAATGGTCGAAGACCCAACGCGGATATTGTTCTACTGGCGAAATCGATCCGTTCCCTTTTCAAGACGCCTTGCACGGCCGATCGCGGTCCTTTCGCTTCAGGACGAACCCGAACCGCCCGCATTCGTCAGCCACTTCTTCAACTGGCCGATCGCGCGCCGCTGGATGCGGGATACGCTCATTTGGGAGACGCCCAGCCGGTCGGCGACGTTGCGCTGGGAGAAGCCGTGCTCGTAGAGCATCACGAGAACTTTCCGTTCCTCCGGCTTAAGCCGCATCATCGCTTCGTCCAGGTCCAGCTTGCGGTCGACATGGGCATATTCGTCCGTCGTGGCGGCGATGAGGTCGCCCAGCGTCGCGCCGTTCTCCTCCTCGGACACGGGCACGTCAAGGGAGACATAATGATAGAGCTCGCGTCCGGCCAGCACTTCCAGCGTTTCTTCCAGACTGATGCCGAGACGGTCCGCGATCTCCTGCACGTTCGGCGAACGCTCCAATTCCATGGTGAGCTCGTCGACCGCTTGCTGGAGGATCAGCCCTTTTTCCTTGATTCGGCGAGGCACCTGAACGTACCAGGACTTGTCCCGCAAAAAATTTTTCATTTGTCCGATAATGCTCTTCATGGCATAGGGCTCGAACGGCATCCCGTAATCCGGGTCGAACAGCTTCAAGAGCCTGAAAAGCGTCATTCGCCCCACCTGTACGAGATCCTCAAGCAGATCGGGCCGGCTCCGGGAGATTTTGTGGGCAGCCATCTGAACGAGCGGCTCGAACCGGCGCACCAGCTCGTCCGCCAATTCGGCGGAGCCGCTGCGTTGATATTGGCACAGCATGTCCATCGCGTCGTCGGGCAGACGCGCGTTGGGGGTTACATTCATAACGTCTGCGCCTTTGCGGCCGTCCGCCTTTTCGTCAGCACGACGACCGTGCCCAGATCCTGGCACACTTCCACCTCGTCCATCAATGCTTGCATCAGATAGAGCCCCAATCCGCCCGACCGGATCTCCTCGATGGACTTCCCGTGCAGGTTGGATGTTTGCATTTCGCCGGTTGGTTGAAATCCGCCTCTTCCGTTATCGCGAACGGAAATCCGCAAATGGTGCTCGGTAGCGGCAAAATCGATGTGAACGACGCCTTCGGGTTCTTCGGCGTAAGCGTGCAGCACGACATTATTGCAGGCCTCGGAAACCGCTACCTTCATGTCCTCGATATCCTCGTAGGAGAAATCAAGCTTTGCGGCAATGCCGTACAGCGTCAAACGAACCAAATCCACGAATTCGGCTCTGGCCGGTACCGTAAGCGACACGAGCGCATCGTTGATCATCGCGTTGTTTTCACCATTCCTTCTTCCTGTTTGCTGTTGACGGTTAAGCGCCTTCGGCCGGCGCGGGCGTTACATTCAAAAACGGGCTGATTCCCGTAAGGTCGAACAATTTGCGCACGTTTGCGGGGACTTCTTCGACGGCGAACGCTGCCTTGCGCGCATGGCGGGCTTTGACCATCCCGATCAGGATGCCGATTCCCGTGCTGTCGATATACTTCAAATCGCGCAGATTGAGAACCAGCTTGCGGTCGGACAGCTCCAGGAAGGGCTCCATGGCGTCGCGCATCTTCGAAGCCACCTCCAAATCCAGTTCCCCCGCCACATACACGACGGTTTGGCCTTCGCGGTTTTCCGTCCGGAACTTGAGTTTATCCGTTTGCATACAGGTCCCCTCTCTCCAAAAAAACAGGATCGTTTGTCATTACCCTGCGGCGCTTGGGATGAAACAGAACCGATGAAAGGCGGGCCGGCAGCCCGAGCGCGTCCGGAGATACGCCGAATAACGGCGGAATATGTCGAACCGAGGTCTGCTCCAGTATCTATGATAGCATGCTTTCGGGTCTTGTCACGTCATTCCGGAAAATGGATGCGGCCGCGCCGGTTCGATTCGATCGGAGAGCGGCTTGCTTCCAAAAAAATAACAACCCGGAGCCGCAGGCGCTTCATACGCTTGCGGCTCCGGGTTTTGCCTTTTCCGCGGACGTCTCTTCTTCGCTTGCCGCGCTACTTCATCCCGGTAAGCGCGATGCCTTGAAGAATCCGTTTTTGAAACACCAGAAAAACAAGGATGAGCGGAATGACGGACACGGTCGCTCCGGCCATGATCTGAATCCAGCCGCTGTTGTCCTTCAGCTCGCTCGAGAAGTACACCATGCCGACCGGCAGCGTATACTTCGTCTCCGTCTGCAGGACGATAAACGGCCAGATGAACTGATTCCAGCCCGATATGAAGCTTAAAATCGCCAGCGTGACGATGGCGGGCTTCACGAGCGGAACCGCGATATGGGCAAAAATCCTCCACTCGCTCAAGCCGTCGATGCGGGCGGCGTCCAGCAGCTCCGAGGGCAACGACTCCATAAATTGCTTCATCAGAAAGATCCCGAACGCCGTAATCAGCCCGGGCAGCAGCAACCCGGCGTACGTATCCGCCAGATGCAATTGCGACGCCAGCAAATACCACGGAATGATCAGCATCTCCGTCGGAACCATCAAGGTGCTGATGATGAAGAGAAAGATGACTTTTTTGCCGGCAAACGAGAACTTGGCAAGCACGTATCCGACCGCCGTATCGAAAACCAATACCGACGCCGTCGTAATCGCCGCCACGGCCCCGGTATTGGCGATCCAGCGGCCGAAAGGGGCTTTGGCAAAGATATCGGCGTAGTTGCCGAGCGTCGCCGGCGAAGGAATGAGACCCGGGTCGAACAAGTGTTGAGGCAGCTTAAGCGAAGAGGTCACCATCCATACGAAAGGAAACAACGTGATCCACACTCCGGCCAACAGCAGCGCGTACCGAATCGCTGCGGACATTCCCCGCCCGATGGAACCGCGCCGCGCCTGATCGGCTGCAACCCGACTCAACCGTTTCCCCTCCCGTCAATATTCGACTTTCCTGTTCAGGACTTTGAGCTGCAGCAGGGTGAACGCCAGGATGAGAACAAACAGAACGACCGTGGCCGCCGATGCGCTGCCCATCTCGAAGCTTTTGAACGCCAGCTTGTAGATATGGAAGACGAGCGTTCTCGTCGAGTTCAGCGGACCGCCGTCCTGCGTCATGCTGACGATTTGGGCGAAAGCCTGCAGGTACGAGATGCCCGCGATAACGGCGGAAAACAAGATGACGGGGTTAAGCAGCGGGATCGTAATATGCCGGAACCTGCGCCAGGGACCTGCGCCGTCGATATGCGCAGCCTCGTAGTACACGCTGGGGATTCCCTGCAGCCCGGTGATGAAAATCAGCATCTGAAAGCCCACGCTCTGCCAAATCATCGAAAGGGCGATGACATAAGGCGCCTGATGCGGGGATTGCAAAAAAAGCTGGGCGTCGAGGCCGAGTTTCAACAGCGCGGCGTTCACCCAGCCGTTCGGCATCAGCAACCAGCGGAACACCCAACTGACGGCGACGATGCTGGTGACGTACGGAATGAAGTAAACCGTCCGGAAAAAGCCGCGAAACCGGGTTACGCTCTGCAGCAGCAGCGCGACGGCCAATCCCGCCGCAAGCTGTCCGGGAACGCCGACGGCCACGAACAAAAACGTATTGCCGATCGATTTGCGAAACACTTCGTCCGCGAACAGGTCCTTGAAATTGGCCAAGCCGACATAAGGCTTGTCGGGCGACAATACATCCCATTCGCGGACGCTGATGTTAAACGAATACACGATCGGCACAAGCCGCGTGCCGATAAAATAAAGCAGCGGGAGCGCCAGCATAAGATAAATGAACAGGTAGCGCTGCGTCTTGTAGGTCAACCGGATCGACAGCAGCCTGCGCCCCGCCCGCGCGCTTTGCCGGATGGCATTCGCAATCACGCGCTCAAGCCTCCCTTTTTAGCCTTATTTTTGATCCGCCTTGGCCCAATACTCGTCATACAGCTTCTGCGTTTTGTCCACGAGGCTCCGGAACGCCTTCTCGACGGGCACATTATTCAACAGCACTTCATTCGTTGCGTCGACGAACAGCGTTCGTTCATTGGCCTCGTCGATAAAGAAGTGCGCCTTGCTGTTTTCCAGTTGGGCGATAAACGGCCCCAGCTTCTCGTCATGCAAATATTTGTCCTGCGAAGCGACCGCTTTCTGCGCCGGAAACTCGCCTACCTTCTCGACCCACTGCTCCTGAACCTCCTTGCTGGTCAAAAATTGCAGGAACTTGGTGGCGGCCTCGAGCTTGGCTCCGGATACGTTGGCCGGTATGGCGTTCGCCCAGAACGAGGACGGGGTCGACTTGCTCTTGTAGGAAGGCAGCGGAGCAATGCCGTAGTTCAGGTCCGGCGCATCCGTCTTGAGCGAGCCGAGGCGGAACGAGCCGTCGATGTTCATGGCCGCGTGGCCGGTTTTGAAGGCGGTCGCGTCGTCCGTGAAGACGCCCGTCGTGCCGACTTTATACTTGATCGCAAAGTCGAGCAGGTATTGGAACGCCTCCAGTCCCGCCGGCGAATCGGCCCATAAAATGCGGCGGCGGTCTTCGCTCAGATCCTCCCCGCCCGCCTGATGCAGCAGGCCGTCGCGGTACCAGTGGTGAAGCTGCGCGCCCGGCTCCCAGGCAAGGCCTTCGACGACGAATTGCCCGTTGGCATCCTTCTCCGTCAGTTTAATGGCCGCCTCCACAAGCTCCTCCCAAGTGGCCGGAGGCTCCGTGATATTCGCCTTGGCGAACAGATCCTTATTGTAGAACAGCGCCAACGTGCGAACGGCCGTCGGAATCGCCCAGTAGCGGCCGTCGATTTTGGCCGCGCTCACCAGCGGATAATAATCGCTCTCGATGCTCGCCGCCGGGAAAGCCGATTCGGGAAGCGGCTGCAGGAAGCCGGAAGCTACGTATTGGGGCAGCCATCCGTAGTACAGGTTGATCACGTCCGGACCCTTGCCGGCCGGAACGAGCGTGGCGACCTTTTCATTGTACTGGTCGTACGGGAAGTTCGTTTGTTTGACGACAATATTCGGATTTTGCTCCTGGAATTGCTTGATCAGCTCGTCAATAAGGGCGACCTTGGCGGGATATTCATATTGCCAGTATTCGATCGTAACCTTTTCCTGCTCGGATTTCGGGGAGGACGAAGCGGACGATGACGAACCGGAGCCCGGCGAAGGGGAAGCCGGCCCGTCCGCCTGTTTCCCGCCGCCGCAAGCGGCCAGCAGCAAAACGAACGCGAGCGTCAGAATGGATAAAGCTTTCGCATTACGGGAATAGGTTGTCATAATCGGGCAGTCTCCTTTTGTTCGGATATGGGTTCGGATTTTGGTTCGGAAAAGGGAACGGACGGCTCCAGATTCAGCAGCTTTCGGGCGTTGTTGCCGAAGATGAGCTCCATCTCCGCATCGGAGAAGCGAAGATCGCGCGCCACGCGCGTCTGTTCCTGAAGATAGCGGTAATTGTAGCCGCGGGGGAAGCCGAGCGAATCGGTGCCGAAGATGATCCGTTCCGGGCCGATCAGCTCGTACGTCTTGCGGAACAAGGTCTCCAGCGTCAGCTCGTACGGCATCCAGCGGATCCATTGGTTGGAGCCGGACGTATCGACGTACACGTTCGGACAGCTCCAGCACAAATGCAGCAGCTCCTGAAAATAACCGCAGCCGAAATGCGGGATGATAAACGGAATGTCCGGATATTGGCGGGCCACGTTAAAGATGGAGAGCGGATTGATGTTCAGATGCTGGACAATCCCGCCGGCATGGCCCAGCAGGCCGAAATGAATCAGCACCGGCAGCTTCCGTTCCGCCGCAAATGTCCATACGGGCGTAAGCGACTTGTCATCGAACGGAATTTGGGTCAGCGGTCCGAACAGCTTGTAGCCTTTGAGGCCCAGCTCGTCGACTGCGCGCTTTAACTCCTCCGCGGCATCGGGCCGTTCGATGGAGTGGGAGGCAAAGCCGGTAAACCGGTCCGGCGCCTTGGCGATCTGCTCGGCCAGATCGTCGTTGGTCCAGCCGGTCAGAAAATTGAGCCCCCCGATGCCGTAGCGGTCCAGCTCGTCCTTCCACCGGTCGATCAGCGGCCGGTTCGCCGCTTCGGGATCGGGCTCGGAGGTCCGGAAATCCCACGTCAGGCGCATCCGTTCGGACCGCTCGAGGCCGTACCGGACAATCTTTTCGTGCCTTTCGTGCGCGAACGGATAGTCGTAAGGCAGATGACCGTGAATATCGAACACTTTGAAACCGGCTCTAAACAAAGGTATCACTCCTCCTGTCGGATGGTCCGATTTTGCCGCATCCCTCGGGCTTCCCTTCTAGTCTAGGAGCGAAGCCATTCGGCCAGAGTAAGGTCCAGCTCCTTCAGCTTGCGCTCAAGCGAGGCGCGCGTGCGCCGCGTCCATTCGTACGCCTCCGCCTGCCCCGCAGCCTGCACCGACAAAGCCCGGGCCACCTCCTGCGGATTCGGGCCGCCGGGAAGACGGCGAACGGCGACAAAATGCCAGGGATCGAGCGCCTGCCCGAGCTCGTCGCCGCTTAGGCCCAGCGGCCGGCCAACGACCTTCAGCGCCGCCTCGTTCAGCATCTTGACCGTAAGCTCGCGCACGGTGAGCCCTGCGGCATCCGCTTTTTGAACGAGCGCCGCCACGACGGTGTGCGCGGTCCGAAACGTCAGGCCCTCCTTGCGCACCAGCGTATCGGCCAGCTCGGTCACGGTGGCGAAGCTGGCCTCCGCCCGCTTGCGCAGCACATCCCGGTTGATCTCCAGCGTTTCGATGATCCGCGCTAGCAGCCGGCAGACCGCCTCCAGCGTATGCAGGCTTCTCCAGGCGTAAGGCTGCAAGTCGTCCTCCGTGTCGACGATATCGCCGAAGGGCGTATTGTGGATCATCGTCAGCACCGTCGCGGCGTCGCCCGCGCAGCTGGACAGCAGGGAGCGCACATGCTCGACGGATACCGGATTGCGCTTCTGCGGCATGATCGAACTGATCTGGACGTACGGCGCCGCCACCCGCACGGCGGAAAACTCCTGCGTTCCCCACAGCAGAAGCTCCTGGGCGAACCGGCCCAGATTAAGGGCAGCCAGCGAAACGGCGGCGGCGATCTCTCCCACGTAGTCCGCTCCGCTGACCGCGTCGTACGCATTCGCAATCACCTCGTCGAAGCCAAGCAGCTCGGCCGTCCGCTCGCGGCTGATCGCGAAGCCGGACGTGGTCAGGGCAGCCGCGCCCAGACTGCTGCGGTTGCAGTTGGCATACGCGGCCCTAAGGCGCCTGATGTCGCGTCCGAGCGAGTCGGACACGGCCGCGATATAGTGCGCGACCGTTGTCGGCTGCGCTTGTTGCGTATGCGTGTAGCCGATCATCAGCGTATCCGTATGGGCGCGCGCCAAGTCGATCAGCCGCTCCTGAAGCTCGAGCGCGGAATTCAAGGCGGCCAGCAGCTTGCCGCGCAGCACGAGCCGGTAAATGGCGATGCCCATATCGTTGCGGCTTCGGGCCAGATGCAGGTTGCCCGCCACTTCGCCCGCCAAGGCGAGCAGTTCATGCTCCACTTTAAAAAACAAATCCTCAAACCGGCCGGTATAGCGGTTGGACCGCAGCTTCTCCGTATTCAGCTCCAGCAGCGCCCGGGCGATCGCTTGGGCATCCCGTTGGGTCACCAGACCTTGCTCGTAAAGCATGATCAGATGCGCCTTGTTTACGGCGATCATCGGGTCCAGTAGCTCTTTCTTGGCCTGATCGTAAGCCGGCTCGAGCACAACTTCGGCATACGTTTTCCCCGGAAAGCGCGTCCCTTCCTCCGCTCCCCGCTCCTGTACGTCCTTCACCTTTTTCACTCCTGTCCGGCCGGGCTTATCTACCTCCAAAAAAACAAAAGAGACCAAGCCCTAACGGGCATTCGGTCTCCAGTTGTCCGGTAGATATGATGGGGGCCGTATTTTTTCCAAAGAAACCTGCAGCCTAAGCCGCAAGCCGATCAAATCCGATAATACAAACTGGTTATGTTGTTATTTACTGGATTTTAACACCGCTTCCAAGGAGCGTCAATGCATTTCCTAATAGATCATTCCTATATTTCGATAAAAAATCGTTTGCGCCGGCCGTTCACCGGATTTTCCGGTAAATCCGGTATTCCTCGTTCCACGTCTCGTAGCAGTCGGCGTATCGGGTAAAGGCGATCGACTCCTTGCCGCCCAGAATCAGAAAGCCGCCCTTCGCCAAACTTTCGAACAACAGGCCGTGCACGCGGTCGCGAAGCTCCGAATTAAAGTAAATCAGGACATTGCGGCAAAAAATGACGTGAAACTCGTTAAACGACTGGTCCGTGACCAGATTGTGCTCCGCGAATACGATCCGTTCGTGCAAGCGGCGTTTCATCAGCACCAGATCGTGCTCTCTCTCGCAGTAGTCGGAAAAATCCGACTTGCCGCCGGCCAGCTCGTAGTTTCTTGCGTACTGGCCGCATCTGTCGGCGGGGATGATGCGCTCCCGCGCCCGCCGCAGCGCGCTGCGGCTGATGTCCGTCGCGTAAAGGCGGGATTTGGCCAAAATCCCCTCTTCCTCGAACAAAATGGCGGTCGAGTACGCCTCCTCGCCGGAAGCGCAGCCGGCGTGCCAGACGCGCACGAAGGGAAGGCGGCTTAAGATCGGCGCGATCCGCTCCCGGAGAAAAAGGAACAAGCCCGGGTCCCGGAACATCTCCGTCGCCGGGATGACCAAGTCGGACAGCAGCCGTTCGAACGAATCCCGGTCGTGCAGCACTTTTTCCTGCAGCGCCGATATCGTGCCCAGACGCTCCAGGTTGATCCGGTGCCAAATGCGGCGGCGCAGCGACGGGAAGGCATAGCGGCGAAAATCGTATCCGTACCTGCGGTAAACCCCTTCCAGCAGCAGCTCGATTTCGAGTTTTTCCAGCTGTTCGTCGGCGCCGGGCAATTGCTTCAGTTCGGCGTTCATCGGGACAACCACACCTTTAGCAGCGACAGCAGCCGATTGACCTGTACCGGCTTGGCCATATAGTCGGACGCGCCCGCCTGCAGGCATTTGTCCCTGTCGTCCTTCATCGCCTTGGCGGTAAGCGCGATGATCGGAAGGCCGCTCCATTTCGGATGCCTGCGGATGCGCGCTATCGCTTCGTAGCCGTCTATCTCCGGCATCATGATATCCATGAGCACGAGATCGACCTCCTCGGCCTGATCCAGAATGGCCAGCGCCTCCCGGCCGTTCTCCGCCGACAGCACGCGCAGCCGATGATGCTCGAGCAAGCTCTTCAGCGAGAAGACGTTGCGCTCGTCGTCGTCGACGAGGAGCACGGTCTTGCCGGCCAGAACCGAGTCGCCCTGGCGCTCTTCATCGCCAGCCGGCCCGGTATCTGCCGGCTCCGCACCTGCCGGCTCCTTCGACGTGCCGTCGGCAAGCGGAGCCGTTCCGGCTTCCGTTGCCGCTTGCGCTTCCGGCGCCGTTTCGGCCTCGGGTTTCGCTTGCGGCAGCGGGAACGAAGCCCCGGCCCGTTCCTCCGCGGCTTCGCGGCGATCCGGCGGGCCGTTTTCCGCTGCGCCGGCCGTGGAGGAGTCCGATTCCGGCAAGAATGCCGCGCTCCCCGCCTCTTTCCAGTCGGGACACCGCTCCGGCAGGTACAGCGTAAAGGTGCTGCCGCGCCCCACCTCGCTCTCTAGCTCGATGAAGCCCCCGAGCAGCGCGGCAAGCTCCTTGCTGATGGTCAGGCCCAGTCCGGTGCCGCCGAACTTGCGGCTGGTCGTGCCGTCCGCCTGGCGGAACGCCTCGAAGATCACCTCGCGCTTGTCGGGCGCAATGCCGATCCCGGTATCCTCCACCGCGAACGCGATATAAGGCTCGGCTTCCCGTCCGCCCAGGTTCTCCCGCTCCGCCTCGGTGCATTGGCGGATATGCAGCTTGATGGAGCCTTCGAGGGTAAATTTGAGCGCGTTGGACAGCAGGTTGCGCAAAATCTGCTTCAGCCGGTGCCCGTCCGTAAGCAGCACCGGAGGCACGTTCTCTTCCATGCGTATGGAGAACTCGAGCCCTTTCTCCGCCGCGATCGACGCGTACGTGTCCTCCAGCGTCGCCGTAATGTCCTCGATCAGCGTCGGCTCCGGATGGATGTCCATTTTGCCGGAGTCGATTTTGGCCAAATCGAGAATTTCATCGATCATCTTCAGCAGGTCGTTGCCCGAGGATTGGATCGTCCGCACGAAGCTGAGCTGCTTCTCGGTCAAATTCCCTTCGCTGTTGTCCTCCAAAAACTGCGCCAGAATAATCATGCTGTTCAGCGGCGTCCGCAGCTCATGCGACATGTTGGCGAGAAATTCGGATTTGTACTGGGACGCAAGGGCAAGCTGCCTCGCCTGGCGCTCCAGCTCCTCGTTCGCTTTGGCGACTTCGCGGCTTTTGCGCTCGGTTTGCCGGTTTTGCTCCTCCAGCTCCAGCGTTTTGACCGTCAGTTCCTGGCTCGTATGCTCCAGCTCCCGCTGCTGCCGCTGCAGGCGCTCCTCGGAGAGCTTCAACTGCTCCCGCTGCCCCTCGAGCTGCTCGTTCGTCTGCCGGAGCTCTTCCTGCCGGGAACGCAGTTCCTCCGACTGCACCTGAAGCTCCTCCGCCATCGCCTGCGTTTCGCGCAGTAGTTCTTCGACCCTCTGCCGAGACCGGATGTTGGCTACGATAAAGGCAAACTTCTCGCACAGCTTGTCCAGCAGCTCGCGCTGGATGTTGCCCGCCGGCTGCAAATACGCCAGCTCCACCGCGCCGATCGTCTGCCCGTTCATCTTGATCGGGTGCAGCAGAAGCTGCACCGGATCGGCCTCGCCAAGGCCGGAGCGGATGCGGATATACCCCGGCGGCAGCGGTTCGACCGTCATCGGCTCGCCCGTCAGCACGCATTGGCCGAGCAAGCCCTCTCCGGGACGGAAGGCCGGCGGCCGCTCGTCCGTCCCGCGCTCCGGCTCCGGATTGGCGTACGAGCCGGCGAGCACGAATTTGCCGGCCTCGTTTTCCTCCCGCAAATACACGGCGCCGTAAGACGCCCCCAGCACGGGAGCGAATTCGTTGACGAACGAATGGGACACCGCATTCGCATCGGAGAAATCCTTGAGCAGTTCCGTCGTGCGGGCCAGCTGCGCGTCCATCCAGGCCTGCTGCTCTTTCGCCTGCGCGTACAGCCGCTCGCGGTCCTTCTGAACCTGCAGGTCCATGGCGATCTGCCGGAACAGCCGGGCGAGCTCGCCAAGCTCGTCCTTCGCCTTGATCTCCAGCCGGGCGAACCCGCGCAGCCGGCCCTGTCCGAATTTTCGCGCCATAAGCGCGAGCAGGTTAAGCCCTCTTGTCATCCGGGGAAAAATCCACGCAAAAACGCCCAGCCCGGCCACAACCCCGGCCAAGGCAAGTCCGCCCGCCAGGCGGACGGAACCGGCGTAAAGCGCCTCGGCGCGCGCCTGCTCCTCCTCCATTCTCCCTTGTTCGAACGCCGCAAGCGCATTCAGCGAATGGACGGCGCTCTCCTGACGGAGCCGTCCCTCGTTTTTCTGCAGGGCGCGCGCTTCCTCGTACTGTCCCCGGCTGATCAGCGACGCGAACCGTTCGAGAAAATCGAGATAACGGCCGCTGTCGCTGGCGACCTTGTCCGCAAGCTGCCGCTCGTCCGGACGAAACGCCGCCGCTCGAAACGCCTTCAGCCGCTCCGAATAGACTGCGATTTGCCGGTTCAGTTCTTGAACGGCCAAATCGTCGCTGCCCTGCATCCGGAGCAGGATGTTGTTGACCGAGTTGCCGGACTCGTTGACAAGGCCGCTCAGGTCCGCGACATGGCGCGCCTTGACGAGCGGGTCGCCGTAGAAGCCTGTCAGGTGCTCGTTCATCCGGGTCATGCGGTCGTAGCCGAACGCGGCGATGCCGACGAGCAGCAGCAGCATAAGGCCAAAGCCGGCCGCTAATCGCGTTGTGATCCTCATATGTTGGCAGCGGCTCCTTTCACGTCGACCCGAACCAGGCAGCGGTCATCATGGCGTTTGTCCAGCGAATCCTGCCGAAGCAGCTCCCGGATGGCGTCTTCGTCATCCCCCGCCTGCGCGAGCCTTTGGACGAGAACGTCGATTTTGGCGTCAAGGTCCCCCGGAAAGAGGTCGAGCAGCCCGTCGGTATAGAAATGGATCGCATCGCCCGGCTTCAGCATCACCGTTTCGGTCCGAATGTCCAGCGTTTCGAACAAGCCGATCGGCGCGCAGGTCGCGCCCAGCCGCACCGTCGCCGTTCCGTCCCGGGGAACGATCAGCCCGGGCGGGTGCCCCGCGTTTACGACCTCCACGATCCCTTGCCGCAAATCGATCCGGGCGCAGATCCCGGTGCAGTAGTATTGGACAAGCTCGTTTTCGTAATGAAGCTGCATCAGCCGGCGGTTGACTTCCCGGACGATCCGCTCGGGACCGGCGTGCGCGTGCATCAGTTCTTTTAATACGGATGCCGTAAACATGCTGATCAGCGAAGAGGAGATGCCGTGTCCCATCGCGTCCATAACGGCGATCGTCAGCCGGTGCGAATCCAGCGCGTGCCAGGCGTACAAATCGCCGGCGAGCTGGTCCGAAGCGAGAAAGAAGGAACGGACGCGATACAGCTCGCCGTCGATCGCCGGAGGAAAAACGGCCTCCTGTACCTGCCTGGCCAAATTCAGTTCCTCGCGCAGCCGCATATCGCGGTCTTTATGCCAGTCCAGCTCGCGTTTCAACCGGAGCGCGGACCGGATGCGGGCGAGCAGTTCCACCTTGTTGATCGGCTTGGTGACAAAATCGGTGGCCCCCGCGTCCATCGCTTCGGCCAGTTTGCGGGAATCGCCGATCGCCGTCACCATAATGACCGGAATATCCCGCAGCTTCTCGTCCTCCTGCAGCAGGCGGCAAGCCTGAATCCCGTCGATGGCGGGCATCATGAGATCGAGCAGGATCAAATCGATGGAAGAATGGGCGCCGGATCCCGTAGCGAACGAAGACCGCAGCATCCGCAGCATCTCTTCCGCCGACGATGCGGTGACCACATCCTCGTATCCGGAACGCCTCAGCATTTCCTGCACGACCATCACGTTCATCGGATTGTCGTCAACGACCAATATGCTCATGCTCGTAACGGCTCCTCATGTAGAATCCGCATTTTTATATGGGTCAGATCAAGAGGCAAATCAACATTTATAGAGTAGATCAACCCCGCTTCGGCGTAAAGCGCAGAAACGCCCCAATTCGCCCGCGGCGCGCCAGCCATATCGCCCTAGCCCCGGCCAGCGGCCGCCCGCCTCTTCCTTACCCCTCCTCCCGAAACGTGAAACAGCCGCTAGCGGCTCGGCTCCGCCCGAATGGCCGGCAGCGGGCTCCCGTCCCGTCCGGCGTCCCTCTTTTCCTCCGCCCGGTGCGGCCGCAAAGCCGCGTTTGCCCGAAGCGCGGAGTGTTTCGCTTTTGATCGCATGGGGTTAATAGATAGACAGGTGCCCGATCGAGGGTAACAACGAATATACGGAGGCTGATCTACATGCAAGCATTGCTTCTTGCAGGAGGATTGGGAACCCGGCTGCGGCCGCTGACGGAAAATATGCCGAAGCCGATGGCTCTGGTGGGCAACCGGCCTTGGCTCGAACATTTGATTCTCGGCTACAAGCAGCAAGGGGTTACGGACTTCGTCGTTGCCGTCAAGCATTATCGCGAACTCATCGAGGCTTTCCTGGGGGACGGTTCCAAATACGGAGTCAACATCGAATACGCCGTCGAACGGGACCTGCTTGGCACGGCAGGTGCGATCAAAAACGCAGAGCATCTGCTGCACGACCGGTTTATCGTCGTCAACTCCGATATCATTCACCAAGTCGATCTCAGAGCGGCGCTGCAGTTTCATGAACAGCACGACGGAATCGCCACGATTTGCCTGACGGAAGTGGAGGACCCGAGCCAGTACGGCGTTGTGGAATTGGGTCCGGCGGGGCAAATCCGTGCCTTTGTCGAAAAGCCCTCGCGGGAAGAAGCGCCGTCCAACCTGATTAACGCGGGCATTTACATTATGGAGCGCGCCGCCCTTCATCATATTCCCGCCGGCAAGGCCGTTTCCATCGAGAAGGAAACGTTCCCCTTGCTCATTCGCAACGGAAGCGGCCTGTACGGCTTTAGAATCGATGGCTACTGGATGGATATGGGAACGACGGAGCGGTACCGCCAGCTCCATTGGGATTTGCTGGACCGCAAATTCCCGCTGCCGATCCATGGCAAGCAGATGGACGGAAAGGCGATCTGGATCGGGGAAAACGCGGCCGTCGGCCAAGGCGTCCTGCTCGTGCCTCCGGTCATGATCGGCGACAACGTCATCCTGGGCGACCGGAGCATCATCGGCCCTTACGCCGTCATCGGCGACGGAACCCGCATCGGCAAAAACGTCCGCCTTTCCCACAGCATTCTCTGGAACGACTGCAAAGTCCGCGCCGGCGCGCAGCTGAAGGGCTGCATCTTCGGAGCCGGCATGCGCGTCGGTCCGCATATTTTGCATCAGGCGGTATGCAACCGCATCTTGGAGGTGCAGCAATGAACCGGGAAGCGTTGCGAATCGGTTACGTAAGTACGTATGTGCCGAAAAAATGCGGCTTGGCCACCTATACGCACCATCTCCGGGAAGCGGTGTCGGCGGCCAAAGCCTCCCCCTATCCCGACCCGGTCATCGCCATGTGCGACCCGGAGGAGATCTCCGCTTACGGCGATTCCTTCTTTTTTCCGCTGCTGAAGCAAGAGAAGGAAGCGTACCGCAAGATGGCGGACATTATCAACCGGAGTTCGGTGGACGTCATTTCGCTCCAGCACGAATTCGGCATTTTCGGCGGGGAAGCGGGAGCGTACGTGCTGGAATTTCTCGATAAGCTGAACAAGCCGGTCGTCACCACGTTCCATACCGTCTTCGAGAAGCCGGCCGAGCCGTACGCGTCCGTTCAAGCCGAGATCGCCGCCCGAAGCGAGCATATTCACGTCATGAACCGCCGGGCGATCGGTTACCTTCACGACCATTTCGGGATTCCGCTGCAAAAAATTTCGTTCATTCCCCACGGCACCCCGGTTCCAAACGGCAAGGAGCGAAGCGTAACCCGCAAGCAATTCGGCTGGGAAAACCGCAAGGTGCTGTTCCAGTTCGGCCTGCTGAGCCGCAGCAAAGGCATCGAGTCGCTGCTCGAAGCCGTGGCCCGTGCGGTAAAGGCGGTTCCGGACCTGCTCTATGTCATCGCCGGGCAGACGCATCCGGAAGTCCGCAAGCAAGAAGGCGAAGCGTACCGCGAGGAGCTGCAGGCGCTCATCCGCGAGCTCGGGCTGACGCACCACGTGCGGATGATCGACCGCTATTTGCCGGAGGAAGAGCTGACCGCGCTCATTTCCGCATGCGATCTGTACGTTACGCCGTACCCGGGCATGCAGCAAATTACGAGCGGAACGCTGGCGTACGCGGCCGGGCTGGGACGGCCGATCCTGAGCACGCCTTACAGTTACGCCAAGGACCTCGTCCAAGGCTGCGAAGGGCTTCTGCTCCCGTACGGGGATACGGAGGCGTGGAGCCAAAAAATCATCGAGCTGTTCACCTATCCGGAGCTGCTCGCGCAATACGAGAAATGGATGGCGGACATCGGGCGCGACATGCACTGGCCTCAGGTGGGGGCGCAGTACCTGGGGCTGCTGGAGAAAGTGGCGGCCAAAAAAGCGTGGAGCATGGCGGATGTCTGCTGAACAAAACGTGAGCTTGCCCGGCGGTGCGCCGTCCTTTCGCCATCTGCGCCGCATGACGGACGACACCGGCCTTCTCGAGCATGCGCTCGGACGGATTCCCCGCCGCAAGGAGGGGTATACGACCGACGACAACGCCCGCGCGCTGTGGGTCGTCACCGAATGGCTGTCGCCGGAGCGGGCGAAGCTGCTGACGCCGGACGACCGCCAGCGGTTGGCGTCGCTGGCCGATATTTATTTGGCCTTTATGCTGTGGTGCCAGCGCGACGACGGCTGGTTCCACAACAATATCGCGTACGACCGGACGCCCGAGCCGGAGTTTGTCTCCTACGACTGCCAGGGGCGGTCCGTCTGGAGCTGCGCCGATGCGTGGATCCGCCTTCCCGGCCAGCAGCGGGAAACGGCGTTCGCTCTGTTAAGGAATGCGTTCGATACCATCGGCCGCATCGATTCGCTTCGCGGACAGGCGTTCGCGCTTGCGGCCTGCGCCCATCTGCTGGAAGCGGAGGACCAGGAGCGCATCCGGTTGCCGCAAGGCTGGCGCGACCAGCTTCGGGCGCACGTGGACCGGCTGGAGGAAGCGATTGTTGCGGCATTCCTCAAAACTTCGGACAATGCCTGGCGCTGGTTCGAGCCCGCTATGACCTACAGCAACGGGGTTCTTCCCTGGTCGCTGCTGCGCGCGTACCGGATTACGGGCCGCACGAAGACGCTGGAAATCGGGCTGGACAGCTTGTTCTCCCTGCGGAAGGCCATGACGGCCGATGGCGGCTGGTTTCGCCCGATCGGTAACGAGAAATGGCACTCGCGCGAAGCGACGAGCCAATGGGACCAGCAGCCGCTCGAAATGTTCAAGCTTGCGCTGGCGCTTGACGAAGGCGCCTCCGCCCTGGAACTTGCGGCGAAGCGGGGCGTATCTCCCGATCTTTCCGGACTGTACCGTACGGACGCTGCCGCCATGCAGACGGCCGCGGCGAAAGAAGATGTCCGGACGCAACCGGAAGCCGCAGCGTCCGTTGAGGAACTTCGCCAAGCACGGGACCGCTGCCTGGCCTGGTTCCACGGGGACAACGACTTGCGGGTCCCGATGGCCGATCCGAGCGACGGCTCCTGCTTCGACGGCTTGCGAAAGAGCGGCCCCAACATCAACTGCGGCGCGGAGGCGGTCATCTCGTATCTCATGACGGAAGCGCTGTGCAGCGATCGCCTGTCGGAAAACCGCCAGCAGGCGTCCTGATTGGCGGCCCGTTCCGGCTCGCTTCTCCGGTTGCCTCAGTCGCCATTAACCAGCCCCCACCTTGTTGTCCAGGCGGGGGCTTTTTTGACGCTTACGGGTATGCGGGCGCTCAGCCGCTATGCAGTCCGCCCAGTACCCTACATCGCCCACAGTCGCGACGCTTAACCGCCAAGTAGTCCGCCCAGTACCCTACATCGCCCACAGTCGCGACGCTCAACCGCCAAGTAGTCCGCCCAGTACCCTACATCGCCCACAGTCGCGATGCTTAGCCGCCATGTAGTCCGCCCAGTACCCTACATCGCCCGCAGTCGCGATGCTTTACCCCCATGTAGTCCGCCCAGTACCCTACATCGCCCGCAGTCGCGATGCTTAACCCCCATGTAGTCCGCCCAGTACCCTACATCGCCCGTAGTCGCGATGCTTAGCCGCCATGTAGTCCGTCCAGTACCCTACATCGCCCGCAGTCGCGACGCTCAACCCCCATGTAGTCCGCTCAGTACCCTACATGCTCCTCCGATGCGAATAAAGGCGATGCATACGGAAACCGTCAAGTAAAAGCCATATATAGCCGCATAAAAGATAAAAACGCCAGCGCGCCGGTGCGTGGCCCGGGCGGCCGGGTGAACGGGTGAACAGGTGAACGGGTGGCAAGGTGGCGGGTGGACAGGTGGCGGGTGGACGGGTGAACGGGTGGCAAGGTGGCGGGTGGACAGGTGGCGGGTGGACAGGTGGCGGGTGGACGGGTGAACGGGTGGCGGCCGTTCGGACTTTCAGCCGGCGGAAACGCCGAACAGCCATGCCCTGCCCGCTCGAAAAGGGGAAAGCATGGCTGTCCGGACTACCCTATCGCCGCACCTATCCGTCTTAAGCTTTAACCGTTCACCCTGGCCAACGTATAGCGGTTCGGGGGAATCGGCACGCCCAGGTTGCCGCGAAGCGTATCGGCTTCGTATTCCTTGCGGAAAATTCCGCGCCGCTGCAGAATCGGAACGACCAGGTCGACGAAATCGTGCAGCCCGCTCGGCAAATGCGAATGGACAATGAAGCCGTCGGCGGCTTTCTCCTCGTACCATTGCTGAATCAGGTCTGCGACCTTCTCCGGCGTGCCGATGAACTCGCCGCGCGGCGTCGCGCTGCGCAGCGCGACCTGGCGCAGCGTCAGGTTCTGCTCCTTCGCGATCCGCTTGATTTTGTCCGTGTTGCTGCGGAAGCTGTTTTTCCCCACATCGCCGATGTCTGGGAACGGCTCGTCAAGCGGAAATTGCGAGAAATCGAAGTGATCGAAAAACCGTCCCAAATAGTCGAGCGCCTTCTCGATCGTGACCAGATTGGCGATTTCCTCGTATTTGCGCTCGGCCTCCTCCTCGGTGCGGCCGATGATCGGGTTGATTCCCGGAAGAATCACGATATCGTCCTCGGACCGTCCGAACGAAACGGCCCGCTGCTTGACGTCGGCGTAGAACGCTTTCGCCTCCTCCAGCGTTTCGCTCCCGGTGAATACCGCATCCGCTTTTTTGGCGGCCAGCGTCTTCCCGCTCTCCGACGATCCGGCCTGGAAGATGACCGGACGCCCCTGACGGGAACGGGCGATGTTGAGCGGTCCCTGCACGGAGAAGTACTTCCCTTTATGGTTCAGCCGATGCATTTTGGCCGGATCGAAGAAGATGCCGGATTCCTTGTCCCGGACGAACGCATCGTCCTCCCACGAATCCCACAGGCCGTTGGCGACTTCAAGAAACTCCTCGGCGATCTGGTACCGCTCGTCGTGGGAAGGGTGCGGCTTGTCGCCGTAATTGAGGGCCGAGCCTTCCAGCGGGGACGTGACGACGTTCCACCCCGCGCGGCCGCCGCTGATATGGTCGAGGGAGCCGAATTGCCGGGCGACCGTAAACGGCAGGCTGTACGAAGTGGACAGCGTTCCGACCAGGCCGATCCGGGAGGTAACCGCAGCAAGGGCGGACAAAATCGTCAACGGCTCGAAGCGGTTCAGAAAATGGGGGATCGATTTTTCGTTGATGTACAAGCCGTCGGCGATAAACACCAAGTCGAACTTGCCTTCTTCGGCTTTCAGCGCCTGCTTCCGGTAAAACGGAAAGCTGACGCTGGCGTCCGTCGGCACTTCGGGATGGCGCCAGGCCGACACGTGGCCGCCCACTCCGTGGATCATGGCGCCCAGCTTCAGCTGCTTTCTCGCCATCGCAACTCCTCCTTTTTTTATAGAAAAGCCGACTCCTTCAGCCGCAGCCGGTAGCATTTGACCCATGTGTGCCCGTTGCTGAACTCCTTGTCGGGAGCGCGCTCGAATCCGAGCCGCTCGTACAGCTTCACCGCCGACGCCATCACGTCCGACGTATGCAGATAAAGCGTATCGCTGCCCCACTCGCGGGAACGGCGCGCGCATTCGCGAAGGATGGCCGTCGCCACGCCCCGGCCCCGGGCGTCCCGTGCGACGCCGAGCAGCCGGACGATCGGCCCTTTTATGCCGAGCTCCGGCAGCCCGTAGGCGGCTTCGGAGGAATCGAACAGCAGCGCGCTGCCGACGATCCGGCCTTCCCATTCGGCGACGATGCGCGCCTTGGGGCCGTCTTCTTCAACGGATGCCAGGATGGATTCCTTGTAAGCCGGCCATCTGTCGGACAGCGCCGCTTCGTACTGGCTGTAAGCTTCCAGAAGAACGCTGCGGATCGACGCTTTGTCGGCTTCTTCCGCGTCCCGAACGACCAGCGACGAATGTGCGGCATTTACCGTGTTTGCCGTATCCGCCATGCATCCCGCCTCCTAAACGGCGTTTTCCGTTCGGCTGCCGGCCGGAGCGTCCCCGAGAATGCGCGCGATCTGCCGCAGATGGGTCTGCAGGTGCTCCGCGAAGGAGCGAATCACTTCGGACAGCGTGACCCGCTGGCCGCGGATATTAACGGCCGACTTTTCGCCGTATTCGGCGGGAATCCGTTTGAACAGCAGCCGGTTATATTTGACAAGCGCCTCGAAAAAATCCAAAATGTCCGCCGCCGAGCTTTCGTTCGCCCGCGAATGCAGCACCCATGCGTCCTGGTCGAAGGCCGGCAAGCGGGCCGCCGAATCGGAGATGATCTCCCGGATGCGGTACGATACGACGATGTGGTGATCCGCCAGATGGGACAGCACCTCGGTCACGCTCCACGCATGGGGCGAGGGCTTGTGCGTCAGTTGCGCCTCCGTAAGGCCGGCGACCGCTTCCCGCAGTTGACTGATCGAATTTTCATACAATTGAATGTCCTGCTCGCTTAAGCTCATGGCGTTCCCTCCTGCAAAATGGTGGAATGGACAAAGCGCGAAGCCGAAAACAGGCTTAAATCGTAGCCGGGGTCGCCCCGAACGATCCAATCGGCCAGAAGACGGCCGACGGCGCTCGAGAACTTGAAGCCGTGTCCGGAAAAACCGCCGGCAAGCCACACATGGGGATGCTCGGGATGCCGGTCGAGGATGAAGCGTTCGTCCGGCGTCAGCTCGTATTTGCACACGGCGCCGCGATTCAGCTTGCCCGCCGCCAGCGGCATGAAGGCTTCCAGCGCCCGGCGCAGATCGCCCTCGTCTTCGGGCTGCGCGCCGAACGGCTCGAGCCTTTGTCCCGGCTTCCACGGCAAGCCGGCGTCGTGCCTGCCGATCTTCAGCCCCGCTCCCCCGATGCTCGGAAATCCGTAAAAGCCTCCAAGCGGAGAGGCGAGCGTGAAGCCGGGAAACGAGCCCGCTTCGAACAACGGCTCGCGCGAAGCGAACCAGCCGACCGCCTTGCGGACCGGGCGGATCGGCAGCGCCACGAACGGCTCCAGCGCCGTGAACCATGCGCCCGCGCTCAGGATCGCCCGGTCCGCGGAATAAGCGCCTTGCGGGGTATGCGCCGTCACCCCCGCTTCCGCCGCCTCGACCCGCAGGACGGGCGCATTGGGCAGAAGCTTCGCTCCTTCCGCTAGCGCGAGGCGCTTGTAGGCGGCGACGCATTTTTCGCTGTACAGGTAGCCCGCATCGGGTTCGTACATGCCCTCATAAGCGTCCGGCAGCCGGATGCCCGGCCAGCGCCGGCCGATCTCCGCCGCGTCCAGGCGCTCGACCTTCACGCCGGCCGCCTCCGCATCCGCGATCCGCGCGTCAAACGAGTACAGTCCGGTATCCGCCATATTCAAGACGCCGGACCGCACCAGCAGCCGTTCCCCCGTCTCCGCCTCCACCTCGTGCCACAGCCGGTCGGCCGCAAGCGCCATTTCGATGTAGACGGGACCGCCGGCGTACGCATGGCGAATCAATCTCGGCTCCCCATGATGGCTTCCGTTGGCGTGGGGAGGGTCGAAGGCGTCGATCAGCAGCGTCCGCACGCCCTCGCGCGCCAAATAATAGCCCGCGCTCATCCCCATCGAACCCGCGCCGACGACCATGACGTCGTAATGCCGGCCGCTCATGCCCGATCCCGCCTTTCCCCGGTTTCTTCCCCCGTCCGGGTCAGGCGGAGCAGCGCTTCCTCGGCCGCATTCGCGAGATAGCTCGCCGCGAGCGGAAGCGCGCGTTCGTCGACGTCGAAGGCGGGATGGTGCCATTCGTGCGGACCGAACGTGCCGATAAACGCGAACACGCCGGGCACTTCGCGCTGATAAAACGCGAAGTCCTCTCCCGCGGGAGACGGCACGGGCTCGACCGCCGTCAGGCCCGCTTTTGCGGCGGCGGCCGCCGCGGCTTCGGCCCAGTACGGATCGTTGATCACGGCCGGCGGCCCTTCGATCCAGCGAACCCGCACGCCGGCGCCGAACGCGGCCGCCACCCCGCGCGCCACCTGCTCGAACCGCTCGCGAACCAGAAGGCGCACGTCGGGGTCGAACGAACGCAGCGTGCCTTCCAGCACCGCCTTTTCCGGAATGACGTTCCAGCTCGTTCCGGCCTGAAGGCGCGTCACGCTCACCACCGCGCTCTGCAGCGGACCGACGTTGCGGCTGACGATCGACTGCAGCGCCGTCACCAGCTGGGCGGCGGCCACGATCGGATCGACGGAAGCCTCCGGTACGGCCGCATGGCTCCCGACGCCGTGCAGCTCGACGACAAAGCCGTCTGCCGCCGCCATCAGCGGCCCCGCCTTGATCCCGATTTGCCCGACGGGCAAATCGGGCTTGTTGTGAAGGCCGAAGATCGCCTTCACCCCTCGCAGCGCGCCGCTGGCCAGCACCAGATTGGCGCCCTGCGCTTTCTCCTCGGCCGGCTGGAAGATCAGCCGCACCGTCCCCGGCAATTCCCGCTCCCGCTCCTTCAACAGAAAGGCCGCTCCGAGCAGCGCCGCCGTATGGAAGTCGTGCCCGCATGCGTGCATCTTTCCGTCATGGCGGGAGGCGAACGGAAGGCCCGTCTCTTCCCGGACCGGCAGCGCGTCGATGTCCGCCCGAAGCGCGACAACGGGACCGCCGTGCAGGCCTCCCGCTTCGGCGACCAGCCCGGTCTTAAGCGGAAAATCCGCAATCCGGACGCCGGCTTCCGCGAGCCACGCGCGGATCGCCTCCGTCGTCCGGAACTCCTCGTGCGACAGTTCCGGATGCGCATGCAGCTCCCTGCGGATCGAGACGAGCTTGGCGGTCCAATCCGCCAACGGGTGTTGAACGTCCGCATTTCCGCTCATGCGCGTTCCCCCGCTCCCGCCGGCAATTCGGAGAAAGCCTCCTTCAGCAGTTCAAACGAGCGTTTGCGCTTTTCAAAATCCTTCACGGCGGCCGTGACGATAAACTCCTCCACGCCCAGCCGCTCCGCAAGCTCCAGCAGCCGCGAGCGGACCGTATTCTTCGATCCTTTCGTGACGTTGGCCTCCTGAATTTCGATCGTATACGGCTCGTCTGTCTGCCTGCCGAACTCCTCGGCATGCTCGACCGTGCTAACCGTGATCGTTCGTCCGCTTTCCAGCCGGATCTTGACGTTTTTGATCTCACCGGCCAGCTCCTCCGCCTCCGCGTCCGTCTCCGCCGCGACGACCGACAGCGCCGCGATCGGGCGGGGAGCGGCTTCGCCCGCGCCGTTAAAGCGCGAGCGGTAGGCGGCAAACGCGGCCTCCGCCGTGCCGATGTCGCCGTTGATAAACAAGGCGAAAACGTACGGGTGCCCCGCCGCCGCGGCCAGTTCCGCGCTCGCCACGCTTGTGCCCAGCACGTACAGCTCCGCGGGCCGGTCAACGGCAGGATAGGCCTTCAGGCCGTACAGCGGATGGTCCTTCGGCAGGCGGTCGTGCAAATACAGCTCGAGTTCGGCCAATTTCTCGGACAGGGGAGCCGGATCGGTCACCCCTTTTTGCAGCGCTTGCGTCGAGTTCGGCAGCCCTCCCGGCGCCCGGCCGATGCCCAGCTCCACCCTTCCGGGGGCCAGCGCGGCGAGCACGTTGAAATTTTCCGCCACTTTGTAAGGGCTGTAATGCTGCAGCATGACGCCGCCCGAGCCGATGCGGATGCGCTCGGTTTTGGCCAGCAAATACGCGATCAGCACCTCCGGCGAAGAACCCGCCGCGTGGCTGCTGTCGTGATGCTCCGACACCCAGAAGCGCTCGTAACCGAGCTTCTCGGCCAGCCTGGCAATCTCCAGCGTATGCCTGAACGCATCCGTTGCCGTTTCCCCCTCGAACCGGAGGCTTTGATCCAAAATGCCCAGCTTGATTGCCATGTTCATCCGTCCCCTCCTGCGGTTAAATCGAATAGCTCCCTTCGGGCGCAAACCGGCTCAGAAAAAGCCTCGTTCTCTCTTCCTTCGGCCTTGCGAACAGTTCGCCGGGCGGACCTTCCTCGACAATCGTTCCCTGGTCCATAAAGACGACGCGGCTGGCCACCTCCTGCGCGAAGCTCATCTCATGGGTCACGATGATCATCGTAATGCCTTCCTTCGCGATGTTGCGGATAACCGCCAGCACCTCGCCGACCAGCTCCGGATCGAGCGCGGACGTCGGTTCGTCCAGCAAGATCGCCTCCGGCTCCATCGCCAGCGCCCGCGCGATGCCGATACGCTGCTGCTGGCCGCCGGACAACCGGCTCGGATAGGCGTCCAGCTTGGCGCCGAGCCCCACCTTCTCCAGCAGCCGGACGCTGCGCTCGCGGGCTTCGGCCTTCGGCAGCTTCCGGACGACGGTCAGCCCTTCCATCACGTTTTCCAGCGCGGTTTTGTGGCGGAACAGGTTGTACTGCTGGAAGACCATCGACGTTTTGCGGCGCAGCGCGAGCACCTCCTTCCGGTGCGCCCGGCCGGCGGCGACCGCCAGATCGCCCACGATCACTTCGCCCGACGTCGGCTTCTCCAGAAAGTTGATGCAGCGCAGCAGCGTCGTTTTGCCCGAACCGCTCGGTCCGACAATGGCGACGACTTCTCCTTTTTCCACCTTCAGGCTGATGCCTTTGAGCACCTCCTGCTTGCCGAACGATTTCCGCACCTCTTTAAGCTCGATCATGGATCATGCCACCCCTCCCCGGTTGTATGCGCCAATCCGCCTCTCGATCCGTCCGCACATCCGTTCGATCGCGATCGTCAGCCCCCAATAAATGAGCGCCGCGGCCAAATACGATTCGAAAAATTTCCAGTTGGTGGAGGCGACGATTTGCGCCTTGGCGTTAATGTCCACGACCGACACGGTAAAAGCGAGCGTCGAGCCGTGCAGCATGCCGATGACCGAATTGGACAGGTTGGGCAGGCTGGCGGCAAGCGCCTGCGGGAACACGATGCGCCGAAGCGCCTGCGGCGTCGTCATCCCGAGCGAATACGCGGCTTCCAGCTGCCCCCGGCTGACCGCCAGCATCCCGGACCGCACGACATCGGACAAGTAAGCTCCCGCCGTAATCGAGAATGAGAGGTAAGCGAACCCGATCATCGGAATCGAGGCGGAACGGAAGCCTAAGCCGAGCAACTCCGCCAATCCGTCGACGACATAGGGAAGTCCGAAGTAGATGAGAAAAAGGTGGGTCAACATCGGCGTGCCGCGGATAAACGTAACGTAAGCGGACGCAAGCCGATGCAGGACCGGAACGCGATAGATCCGCAGCAGGGCGGCGGCCGTTCCGATGACGAAACCGCACGCGACCGAGACGAACGTAATCAACAGCGTCGTCGGGATCGCGCCCAGCAGCCGTACGAACGCTTCGACGATAAAAGCTCCGTCAAGCTTCATCCGCGCGCGCCTCCTTCCAGGGCAGACGCATGGCGGAGCTGCCGAACAACCGTCTTCTGCGCCGTTCTTTGAACGGCAGGGAAGGCTCGGCATTCTCCGGACCCTCGTATTTCAGCAGCCTTCGCTCGGCGATTTGGAACAGCTTTTGCAGGATAAGGCTGATCACGAAATAGATCGCCGCGAGCGAAACGTACGCCTCGATAAAATGCCGCGTGGCCGCCACCAGCGTCTGCGCTTTTCCCGTCATCTCCATGACGCCAAGCGAGAAGGCCAGCGACGTGTCTTTCAAATTGGCGATGACCTGGTTGGCCAGCACCGGCACCGACACGGCCAAGGCTTGCGGCAGCACGACCCGGACAAACGCCTGAAATCCGGTCATGCCGATCGCATAAGCCGCTTCCGTCTGCCCCCTGTCCACCGCTTCCACCGCCGCCCGGACCGCCTCCGAAATGTAGGCCGCGCTGTGCAGCGCATACGTCAAAATGACGAACACCAGTACCGGCGTCCGGGTCACATCGATATGGACGAGCTTCAGCAGCTCCGGCAGGCCGTAATAGATCAGGAACAGCAAAATGAGAATCGGCGTTCCGCGAAAAAAGGAAACGTACAGCTGGGACAGCCGCTGCAGCACAGGCACACGGTACAGCCGCGGCAGGGCCACAAGCACGCCGATCGCAAGGCCCAGCGCCATCGAAGCGGCGACGATCAGCAGCGTCGTATGCAGACTGCTCAGCAGCTTCGGGATAAACTCAAAGACGTAGCGAAGTTCCGGTTTCTCCATCCCGCGTTGCCTCCTTTCTCATCAAACTCGGAAACGCGCGGCGGTTAACCGCCGATCTGGGTGAAGTCCTGGCCGAACCATTCCAGACTCAGCTTGGAAATGGCCCCCTCCGCCTTCAATTCCCGAATCGCTTCGTCAATCCGGTCGGCGAGCTGCTGGGATTCGGGTTCCCCCTTCCGGAAGACGAACAGAATATCGGCTTCGCTGAGCGTCTCGCCGACGGTCTTCAGCTTGCCTTCGGGATCGATCAGCGGCAGCGCGAAGTCGGCGGCAAGCGTCGCATACACGCGGCCCGACACGATCTGGGGCACCGTATCGTTGGCTCCCCCGTTCTGATAAACGATGTCGATCGCGTTGTTATGCTCCTTGTTGTAATTTTCGAGAATCGTCGCTTCGGCGCTTGTCGCCGTCGTCAGCACCTTCTTCCCTTTGAGATCGTCCAGCGTGCGGATGTCGTCGTGATTGTCCTTGGCGACGACAATCTTGTTTTTCCAGGCCGCGTAAGGCTCTTTGTTAAACAGGTACTTTTGTTCGCGCTCCGGGTTCTTCTCCATCTCATGCGCGATGAAATCGATCTTTTTCGTCTCCAGGCTGAGCAGCAGATTGGTGAACTCCATCGTTTGCAAATCGAACGCATACTCCGGCAGGCGCTCGTCGATCAGCCTGACCAGCTCGACGTCGAAACCGGTCAGCTTGCCGTTTTCGTCGATGAAGCACACTTTCGGAAACTGCGTGCCCGTCCCGACGACAATGCGTTTAACCTTCTGCAATGACGGGGCGCTTTCGCTTGCCGCTGGCGATGCCTTCGGAGAAGCCGCTACGCCGCCGCTTTGGTTGCCTGCGCCGCAGCCGGCCAGCAGCGCCACGAACGTTGCGGCCGCCAGAACGGACGAAACCAGCCGGTGAGATGCTTTCATTTGAACCCCTCCACGTCAATGTCTAATAATTCCTACATGATAAGTGCGATTTTATTGGAATCCAATGTATTACCCGGCGGAACGTCCGTCAATGCGCTGCGTAATAGAGAAAATCTATCGATCGATGCATCATTTTAATAACCGCTCATCTTCATAACCGCTCACCGGGACAAGGACAGCTCCCGGCCGATTTGCAGCAGCTCCCGGACCAATTCCTCGTGCTCCCCCTGCGGCGCCACGATGTTCGTCTGCATGGAAATGCCCGCCGTTTCCGGAAAATCGATCGCAAACAGCTTGCCTTCCGCGACCTCCCGCCTCACGCACAGCGACGGCAGAAAGCAGATGCCCGCCCGCTCCATGACCAGCTTTTTGGCCATCTCGGAATTGTCCGTTTGAATCTCGACGTTCGGCGGCTGCCGGAGCGTTTCGAAAATGCGGTGGATGCGCTGCCAGTCAAGCGCCCCGCATTCGAAAAAAACGAGCGGCTGATCGCCGATGGCCTCGATGGTAAGCGCCTCGTTTCCGATAAACGGATGATCCGCATACACGTGAAGCCGAATGGGGTCCTCGAAAAATTTGACGGAGGTCAGGTTCGGATGGGTAACGTTGCGGACGAGGCCGATGTCGACCTCCTTGTTCAGCACCTTGCCTACCAGTTCGTCGGTGACGCCGGTTACGAATTTAAAGCGGAGACGGGGATATTTCTTCTTCAGCAGAGGTAGAAGCTCGGGAATGACGTAATTGGATACCGAGACGGTGCAGCCGATCCTCAGCTCGCCCGTCAGGCGGCGCTTTTGCTGCACATGCTGCTTTCCTTTTTGATACGTCTGGATAATCTGCTGGGCGTAAGGAAGAAATCGTTTTCCCTCCTCGGTCAGCACCGCCTGCTTGCCGACCCGGTCGAACAGCCGGCAGTCCAGTTCCCGTTCCAGCGACTGGATGCGCGCCGTAACCGAAGGCTGCGACAGAAACAGCGCCTCCGCGGCCCGGTTGAAGCTTCCGAGATGAATGACGTAAACGAACGCTTCCAAATTTTCAATATTCATTCCGCTCCCCCCAATTCGCAAAAAAAAAGAAGCCGCTTCCCGCGCGAATGAGAAACAGCCTCCGGTGGTCCGGTCGATTGTTATATTTATAATTCCGATTATTTTAGTCTATATTAAACCCGCCGACGCTGCTCGTCAAGGATGAGCGGAGCCCCGCGGGAACCGTCCGTATGGCGTTTCGGCTCCGTTATCGGCTTCCGGCAAGCTTACACGGCGGAAATTCCGTATCCCTGAAGCTCATGGACGATTTGGCGGCGAAGCGCCGCCTTCTCCGTTTCATCCAGAAAAGCGGCTTCTACGCCGTTGACGATCAATTGTCCGATCTCCTGCAGCGTAAAGCCGAACTTTTCCATCAGCAAACCGTATTCCTTCGTCATATCCGTATCGGATACGGTCAGATTGTCGGTGTTGACCGTGACGGCAAGGCCTTGCTCGACATATTCCCGGATCGGGTACCGGTCCCAGCCGGGCGACGCCTTCGTCTGGATGTTGCTGACCGGACACATTTCCAGCGGAATGCGGCGCTCCTTGACCAGCTCCAGCGTAGCTTCGTCTTCCTTCGTCCGCACGCCGTGGCCGATCCGGCGGGCGCCGAGCGCAAGCAGCGCGCCCCGGACGCTTTCCGCCCCCGCCGCTTCGCCCGCATGAATGGTGATCGGCAAGCCGGCCCGAATCGCCGGCGCGAACGCCTCCTTGTGCTGCTCGGGCGGATAACCGGCTTCCGGTCCGGCCAAGTCGACCGCGGCCACGCCCCGGTCCCGCAGACGAACGGCCGCCTCCACGACCTCCCGGTTGGCCGCGACCGGATGGTTCCGCAGGCAAGCGGCGATCACGCGCCCTTTCACGCCGAAAGCCGCTTCTCCCCGCTTCAGTCCCCGGACCGCCGCAAGCAGCACTTCGTCCACGGTCAGCCCTTTTCCCCGGTGAAGCTGAGGACCGAGCCGCACTTCCACATAGCGGACGTTATGCTGCGCCGCCTGTTCCGCCAACTCGAAAGCGGCTCTCTCCAGCGCGTCTTCGGTGTGAAGCACTTGGGAAACCCAATGGAACTTGCTTAAATAATCGACGAGGCTCCCGCATTCCTCTCCGACGCTCATATAAGGCCGCATGCCGTTCGCGCCGGCAGCCGGCAGCGCAATGCCCTGCGCTTCGGCGAGCTCGACCAGCGTGGAAGGCTTCACGCTTCCGTCCAAGTGAACATGAAGATCCGTTTTGGGAAGCTTGCGCAACAACTCCCTGTCTTTCGCCTGCATCAGGTCTCCCTCCCTGAGAAAAAGCTTGCCGCCGACGCCGCCGCGCGGCTTTGTGTCCGCCGTTTTTCATCTCTTGTTTTTGCCTTATAATGAAGGCAAGCCGGTCCGGGCGATCGGAACGTTTCCGGCTGCGTCAAATTACCTTACATAATTAAAGTAAAGTGTACTTGTATCTGGAAAATATGTCAATGTTCCTGCTCGTTATTTCGCCGAATCGATCAGCCTGAAGTCGTCATAATGGAAAGCGGGCGCGACCACGCAGGTGACGAATACCGGTTCGTCCGAAAGCGGCGTAGCCGTCTGCCAGACGCCGCCCGGCACGAGCGCTTGCGGCCGCTGCCCCTTGGCGATGTCCATGCCGAGCACGATGCGTTCCTGTTCCTCGGGCTTGTCCCCTTTGCCGCCCAGCGTAAGCAGCAGCGGACCGCCGGAATGGTAAAGCCACAACTCGTCGGACAAAACCGTATGCCACGCGGATACTTCGCCCGGATGCAGCAGGAAATAGACGGAGCTTGCCGCCGCCCGGGCGGACGAATAGCGGGAACCGAGCGCCTCGCGCGGAATTTCGAACGAGGCCCGCCAGATTTCCTTGTACCATCCTCCCTCCACGTGGGGCTTTAGATCGAGAGCTTTGACGAGCGGGGATAACTTCTGCAATTGCGCCATGATGGTTTCTCTCCTTGGACTTGCTTTTTATATTTACGTTAGAGTGTATAGAAATCCGGCGCAATGTCAATAAACATGCCAAAACGAGGACAGCTTAAAAAGGAGAATGAAAGATGCCCGTATACGAGCTTGACGGAGTAAAGCCGACCGTTCATCCGACCGCCTATATCGCCCCCGGCGCGCGGATTGTCGGCAATGTGGAGATTCAGGCCCATGCCACCGTATGGTTTAATGCCGTGCTGCGCGGGGACAGGGAAAAAATTACCGTAGGCGAAGGAGCCAACGTTCAGGACGGCGCGGTCGTGCATACGGACCCCGGATTTCCCTGCACTATCGGCCGGAACGCGACGATCGGCCACCAGGTTGTGCTGCACGGCTGCACGGTGGAGGAGGACGCCGTGGTCGGCATGGGGGCGACGGTGCTGAACGGCGCCGTCGTGCGGGAGGGGGCTTTTGTCGCCGCCGGCAGCCTGGTGCCCGAGGGCAAGACGGTCGAGAGCCGGATGCTCGTCGCGGGCGTGCCGGCAAAGCCGCTCAAGCCCGTGAGCGAAGAGCTGCTGCAGCGGGCCGGACGCGGCTCCGCCTTTTACCGGAGCAACGGGGCGATATACGCCCGGTCGCTGCGGGAACTGCCGGAAGCCCCATCGTCCGGTTCGCAGGCGGCAGCTCAGCCGCCGGATGCCTCCCGTTCATAAAGCCGCAGCCGCAAGCAGCGCGAGGTGCGCGGGATAGAACGACAGCCAGAGCCAGCGGGGAACGCGGATCGTATCCAGCCGCTTCAGCAGGATTTTTCCGTATGCGAGAAGACCGGTCGGAATGATGCTGAACAGCTGGATCCACCAGCCGTTGTAAAGGAAATACAGCAGATTGAGCCCGAAGTGCGCAGCCACCCAATAATCCCGCGGCAGGTAGCGGTACATCAGCACAAGCGCCAGGCAGTAGGCGCCGTACTCGAACGGAAGCAGCTCCAGCAGCGCCGCCGCGGCCAGGCCGACCACCGCCGAAATCAACCGGCTTCCCTTGAAACGGTCCAGCGCGGCCAAGACGATCAGACAAACCGCGAACGTGCCGATGACATTGATCCGCGCCCACTGGAAGGCCAGCATATACGGAACCTGCGATACGGCGGCGAGCGCGGCCAGGCGCATCGCATACCGCTTGACGCTCCGGGTGCGGCGGTAGCCGAGCGCAATCCCGAACGCGTAGAGCGGAAAGGCGATCCGTCCGATGATTCTCAGCAAGGGCTGGTCGGGGAAAAAAACAAAGCCGATATGGTCGACAAGCATCGTCAGCATAGCCGTAATTTGCAACGGCGACACCCCTTATCCGTCCGGTTCGGCTCCGAAGGCCGCAGACCGGCGCATAGCGCTTTGCAACTCGGCGCCCCGGGAGGGCTTGCCTTCGGATCAAGCCCTCCCGCGTTCCGCTTCCTTCAAGTCTTTCGCCGCGTGCGCCGCCGCCTCGTCCAATCCGAGCAGCGGGGACGGAGCGCCGACATGATAGACGTGCAGAACGTGCAGCGCCCTCGTGCATACCGTATACAGCAGCTTGCGGTCCTGCTCCTGCCCGTAGCGGGAAGCCGAAGCGTCCCATACCAGCACGGCGTCAAACTCGATGCCTTTGGACAAATACGAAGGCAAAATCGAGATGCCGCGCGGCAGCTTCGCCGATTCGCCGCTCACCAGCGTCACCGGCACGCCGTCCGCAAGCCGCTCCTTGATCAGAGCCGAAGCGTCGCCGGCTTCTCGAGCCGTCTTGGTGATGATGCCGACCGTAGCGTAGCCCGCTTCGAGCAGCGCCTTCGCGTCGGCGGCGACGCGGTCCGCCAGTTCGGCGGCGTCGGCGCAGCCGGTCACCGTCGGAACCTCCCCGTCCCGATGGAAAGGAGCGATCGCGGCCGCATCCTCGGGACGCAAGATGCGCTTGGAAAACGCTACGATCGGCTCGGTCGAGCGGTAGCTCGTCGTCAGCCGCCAGACGGCCGTATCCTCGGGAGCGACCAGCCGCGTCCAGCCGTTAAACCCTCCGCTCTCCAACGCCTGCGCATAGATCGCCTGGTTGAAGTCGCCCAGCACGGTGATCCTGGCTTTCGGAAACCGCCGCCTGAGGAAAGCCGCCTGAAACGGCGAGTAGTCCTGCGCCTCGTCGACGAACAGATGGCGGACGTCCCCTTCGACTTTGCGGAAGCCTTCGAGCGCTTCCAGCACGTACAGCAGCGGAGTCGCATCCTCGTGATCGATCGTTTTGCGCCCGAGCGTCTCCTCCGCCCGCTGCGCCATCCACTCCCAGCCGTCGGGCAGCTTGCCGTCCGGCGAGCACTCCGCAAACAGCGACCGGCTGCGAAACAGCTCGAGGTACGTGCCGATCGGATCGATAAAGCGGAACGCGCGCACCGCTTTGCGCAGCGGCTCGATCAGCCGCTCGGCCGCGCGGCGCATGAGCAGCTCGGTCATCCGCTCCTCGTCGTTGAACGCGCCGTCGTGGAACCCGCCTTCGCGCCGGATTTGCACGTACGCGCGTTGAATTTCCTCCTCGTCCGCCAGCTCCGCCGCTTCTTCCAGCCATGCTTCGCCCATCTGATGATCGACCCAAACGGTCAATTGTTCGTTCAGCCAGCGCCGCAGCTTCAGCATTCGTTCGCCGAAATCTCCCGAAGCGTATGCGCCGTAAAAACGTTGCGCGATTTCCTCGCTCGACACGATCGTGTCCTTGCGGAAGCGAAGCGGCCGGAACTTGACGCCTTCCTTCTGCAGACGCGCCAGATAGTTGCCGACGGTCTGGAAGAAATGCTCCGACCCTTTGTACCGCACGGCCCGCACCCTCGCTTCGCCTTCCGGCGACCCTTCCAGGGCGGCCAGCGTTTCGAACTGCGAGAACAGGTCTTCCACCTGCCATCTGCGGCCGAGACGGGCCTCGATCAGTTCGCGGAACGTCATTTGCCGCATGTTGGCTTCGCCGAGATCCGGCAGCACGCGGGAGATGTAGCCCTTGAAAACCGGATTCGGCGAGAACAGCACGATTTGGTCCGGCGTGAGCGTCTCGCGGAACCGGTACAGCAAATACGCGACCCGTTGCAGCGCCGCCGACGTTTTTCCGCTGCCCGCCGCGCCCTGCACGATCAGCAGCTTGTGCTTCTCGTCGCGGATGATCCGGTTCTGTTCCTTCTGGATCGTCGCCACGATGCTTTTCATCGACGTATCCGAACGCTCCGACAGCACCGCCTGCAAAATCTCGTCGCCGATCGTCTCGTTCGTATCGAACACATGCTTGAGCTTGCCGCCGCGAATGACGAACTGCCGCTTGAGCGTGAGCTCGCCCGCCACTTCGCCGTTCGGGGTCGCAAAAGAGGCCGGACCCGGCTCGCAATCGTAGAATAGGCTCGAGATCGGCGCCCGCCAGTCGTAGATGTAAAAGGTTTGGCCGTCTTCGCCGACCAGCGAGCTTCTTCCGATATAGATTTTCTCCGCTTCTCCTCCCGCTTCGGCAAAGTCGATTCGCGCAAAATACGGATTATCGCGTTGCTTTGCCAGCCGTTCGGCCTCGGCCGACGCCACCTTATGGCTCCGTTCGCGTTCGGCGAGCAGTTCGGCTTGCTGGACGATGCTGGTCCACGTCTCCCCAAGCTCCGTCGCATCGGAGAAATTGACCGTCACGTCATCCCAGAATTCCTGCCGGATGCCGACGACGTCGCCGCGCCGGGCGCCAAGCACCGCCAGCTCTTTCCTGAGCCTGGCGTCCACTATGGCGAGTACGTCGTTTAACCGTTTCGTCTCCTCCTCGCGGATGGACTGTTCGTTGGACACGCTCCCTCTTCCTTTCCGTTGCAATTTTGCGATATCCCTTGTTGTATCACGCCCCGAGCCCGAGCGCAAGTTCAAACGGCCATTTGCGGCCCGCCAATTTTACGCGGCGCGCGCCGATATTTCCCGGGAAAAGCCGTAACGGTTCGAAATGGACCCTTTAACCGCCGGGCCGGCTTGTCAACGGCGGTCGTATGCTGTAGGGGAGACGACCGACGACAAGGAGGCTTATCATGACCCGGACCCGCGTCAAAACGTACCGCCATCGGATCGGCAAAAACCAATACCTCGTCATTCAAATTTACCCATTGGCTTCTGCCCATGCCGATACGGGCAATGCGCTGGCCACCAACGCGCTGAATATCCAATTTCGAAACAGCCGCGGAAACGGCGCAAATAGCGGCGGCAGCCCTGCTTTCGGAAAGGGGGTGGGACGTCATGAAGCGCAAATCTTCCTCGAACAAGCCAAAGTGGAACAACGGCAAAACGAAAGTCAACGTCGCCAATCCGCTCGCGCCTCGATCAATCAGGGCGGCAACGCGATCTCCATCAATGCGAGCGATATCGGCGTCGTACGCATACGTCCGCAATAACGAACGACCGTCGCCCCGGCAGGGGCGGCGATTTTGTTTGCCCAGCCCATTTTCCGCATTTCTTTTTCCGCCATTCCAGTATAATGGAAGAGAAAACCATTCGGTCAAACCGATTCGGCAAAGGGGTGCCCCGTTGAAAAAGTGGACGACGACCTTCGTTTATTTGCTCGTTTGCGCCATTCTCACCCGGTTTATTCCGTTTTCATCCTTTTTCCGCAACGTCGATACGCTCGTGCATGAATTCGGCCATGCCGCGGTCACGCTTCTGCTGTCCGGGCGCGTGCTCGCCGTCGAGCTTCATCCCGACCACAGCGGCCTTACCCGCTCGCTGCTGCAGGGCACATGGAAGTTTATCCCCGTTACGCTGGCCGGCTATATCACCGCATCCTTGTTCACCGTGCTTTTGTTTTACCTGTACCGCCGCAACCGGCTCAAAGACGGGCTGATCCTGTCGGTCTCGATCGCGCTGGCGGCGCTCGTCTTTTTCGTCCGTTCGGGCTTCGGCACAACCTGGCTGCTCGGGTTCGCCGCGCTCACGTTTGTCGTTCTTCTCGTCGGCAAAACATGGTTGACCAAATTCTATTATTTGCTCATTGCGTTTCTGTCGCTCGACGAATCCGTGCTGGGGCCGGCGTTCCTGGTGGCCGGCTCGCTGACCGATCCGGCCTCTTCCGGCGACGCCTACGGCTTGCAGCGGCTGACCGGCATTCCCGCCGTCGTCTGGGCGCTGCTGTTCCTTGTCGTCTCCCTCTTTTGCGCCAAAGCCGCGCTGAGCCACTTTATGCGGACCGGAACGCGGCATCGGACGCCGTAATCAGCGTTTGTCCCCTGGTCACATCCGGCGCTCTGCCCTCATATACATAGGGTGGAGGACATTTTGCCATTGGGAGGGGGCAGGCTGCCATGAGCTACGAACAGGAACGAAAGGAACTGGAGAGGGCCATTGAAGAGATCACCGAAATCGCCCAAGGCTTCGGGCTCGATTTCTATCCGATGCGGTACGAGATTTGTCCGCCGGACATCATCTATACATTCGGCGCCTACGGCATGCCGACCCGGTTCAGCCATTGGAGCTTCGGGAAAACCTTCAACCGCATGAAGATGCAATACGACCTGGGCCTGAGCAAAATTTACGAGCTGGTCATCAACTCCAACCCTTGCTACGCTTTTCTTCTCGACGGCAACTCGGTCGTGCAAAACAAGCTGATCGTCGCCCACGTGCTGGCGCACTGCGATTTTTTCAAAAACAACGCGCGCTTCTCCGCGACCAACCGCGATATGGTCGAAAGCATGTCGGCCACCGCCGAACGGATCCGCCAATACGAAATCGACTACGGAACCGACGAGGTGGAAAAATTTCTCGATGCGGTGCTCGCCATCCAGGAGCATATCGATCCGGGCATCGTGAAGCCGCACGGGTTGGACAAACGGCAGTATATGGAATGGCAGCGGAAAGAAGTGAAGGAGAAGCCGCGGCGGAAGGCCGCTCCGTCCCCTTACGAAGACCTTTGGGCCTTGGACGAGCGCGTTTCGGCGGAGCCGAAGCGCGAGCAGAAGCAAAGCCCGGAGACCCGCAAATTCCCGCCGCAGCCGGAGAAAGACCTGATCTGGTTCATCCAGGAGTTTTCGCCGGCGCTGGAGGATTGGCAAAGGGACATTATGTCGATGCTGCGGGAGGAAATGCTTTACTTCTGGCCGCAAATCGAAACGAAAATCATGAACGAAGGCTGGGCAACCTTCTGGCATCAGCGGATTATGCGGGAGCTGCCGCTTTCGAGCGAGGAGACCATCGAATACGCCAAGCTGAATTCCGCCGTCGTGCAGCCGTCGCGCAGCTCGCTGAATCCGTATTACCTCGGGCTGAAGATTTTCGAAGATATCGAGAAGCGGTGGGGACGCGAGCGGATATTCGAGGTCAGGGAAATGGACTCCGACCCTTCCTTTTTGCGCAATTACTTAACCAAGGAGCTGACGGAAGAGCTCGATCTGTACGTCTTTGAGAAAAAAGGAACGGATTGGACCATTACCGACAAAACCTGGGAAAACATCCGCGACCAGCTCGTCTTCTCCAGGGTAAACGGCGGGTTTCCGTATCTGGTCGTCACCGACGGCGACTGGCAGCGCAACGGCGAGCTTTACCTTACGCACCGCTACGAAGGAATCGAGCTCGATCTGAAATATGTGGAACGGACGATGCCATACGTCGTCAAGCTGTGGGGCAAACCGGTCCATCTGGAAACGTTCGTGGACGGCGCCAACGTCCTGTTCAGCTGCGACGGCAAAAAAACAACCCGAAAAAACGTTTAAAACCGTTCTTTGGGTCGCAATCTAACTTCTATGGAAAGGAGTGGATTGCAACCCATGACGTCAACCGATCAACCGGCTAAGCCCAGCCGTCCGAACCAATTTCCCCCGCAGCATCAGGACCGCCAGCCCGGGCTGGAAAGCGACATGACTCCGCTTCCCGAAGCGGAGTCGCCCATCTACAAGCCCGCCGGCAAGCTGTCGGGCAAGGTCGCCGTCATTTCCGGCGGGGACAGCGGCATCGGCCGGGCCGTCGCCATCGCGTTCGCCAAGGAGGGAGCGGACGTGGCGGTCCTCTACTTGAACGAATTTACCGACGCGAGAGAGACGCAGCGGCAGGTCGAGGAGGAAGGCCGCCGCTGCCTCATCCTGGACGGGGATATCGGCGATCCCGCTTTTTGCGCGAAGGCCGTCAAGGAGATCGTGCAAACGCTGGGCAAGCTGGACATCGTCGTCAACAACGCCGCCGAGCAGCATCCGCAGAACAAGCTGGAGCAGATTACGCCGCAGCAGCTTGAGCGGACGTTCAAAACCAATATTTTCGGCATGTTTTATTTGACGCAGGCTGCGATGCCGCACCTGAAATCCGGTTCCGCCATCGTCAATACCGCTTCCGTCACGGCCTACCGGGGAAGCCCGACGCTGCTGGACTACTCGTCCACCAAAGGGGCCGTCGTCGCCTTCACCCGCTCGCTGGCGCTGAACCTTGCCGATCAGGGCATCCGCGTCAACGGCGTCGCGCCCGGACCGGTCTGGACGCCGCTGATTCCATCCACCTTCGACGCACAGCAGGTGGCGAAGTTCGGCTCCAACACGCCGCTGAAGCGCGCCGCGCAGCCGGACGAAATCGCCCCCGCCTACGTATACCTGGCGAGCGAGGACTCGTCGTATATGACGGGACAGATTTTGCACGTCAACGGCGGCGAGATTGTCAACGGGTGACGGGAGCCGCTTTCGGGGCTGTCCCAAAAGGAAGTCTGCTCTCCTGACGGACAGCTGTCTTGAATGGCGGTGCAAGGGGGGGCCCTGCATCGCCATTTCTTGCTTCCGGTTGGCCGCTTCCTTGCGTAAACTTCATTTGCCCAAACTCCCTCCAGCTCGATTCATTGCTGCCAACCCCGACGATAACCCGTCATGTAACGGACAGACAATCCGTTATGAAGGCCATTTGGCAGGAAAAACGAATGGTTGCGGACAGGAGATCCGTTAATCCCCCGGAAAACCGTAAAAAGGCGCAAGTTTTTCGCAAATAGCGGAACCTGTGTCCGGAGCTGATTGATTTCAGCGGTTTTTGGGCCGTATAACGGAACGGTGGTCCGATGTTCCCGGACAAACGGGTTTGCGGAGGGGTTTGCGGAAGGCCGGACCCCACTCGCTAAACGGCCCCTGCCGATACTCGCTCACCTGGGAGCGTCAAGGGATCGGCAAGAGCCGTATCCCTCCAGAGCCGCAATCCGCCGTTGGCCAGATGCAAACCAGCGGACAGCCGGCAAGCCCGGACGCGCATCGGACCCTTCTTTGCCGCCAGCCCCGCTGCTGACCCGTCATGTAGTCCGTCCAGTACCTTTCCTTGCCGCCAGCCCCGCTGCTCACCCGCCATGTAGTCCGCCCAGTACCCTTCTTTGCCGCCAGCCCCGCTGCTCACCCGCCATGTAGTCCGTCCAGTGCCCTTCTTTGCTGCCAGCCCCGACGATAACCCGTCATGTAGTCCGCCCAGTACCCTTCTTTGCCTCCAACCCCGCTGCTCACCCGTCATGTAGTCCGTCCAGTACCCTTCTTTGCCGCCAGCCCCACTGCTCACCCGCCATGTAGTCCGTCCAGTACCCTTCTTGGCCGTCAACCCCACTGCTCACCCGCCATGTAGTCCGTCCAGTACCCTTCTTTGCTGCCAGCCCCGACGATAACCCGTCATGTAGTCCGTCCAGTACCCTTCTTTGCTTCCAACCCCGCTGCTCGCCCGCCATGTAGTCCGTCCAGTACCCTTCTTTGCTGCCAGCCCCGACGATAACCCGCCATGTAGTCCGCCCAGTACCCTTCTTTGCCGCCAACTCCGCTGTTCACCCGCTTGCAATTGCCGTTATAGCAACTGCAATCCACCGACCGGTCCGGTGTTGATGCCATACTGTGCTAATAAAAATAAACCTCCAATCCCCCCCTTTTACAGAGGGGTTGAAGGTTCATTTTTTATATGGCACCGGATAATCGGATAACCCCTTTTAGGACAGCTCCCATAACCGCTGCGCCGAAAATACGGCCAGAAGGCCAGTCCGGCGGAAAGAAATCAGTGCGCCGCCTCTTTTAATTTGACCGCATGCCAATCGGTCCGGTAAAAGCGAATCATGACGGTAAGCCCAAGCACGGTAAGGAACGTGTACAACGACAGCCAGGCGCCCATGCTGCCCCAGTCGAGCACCATAATCAACAGATAGGCGAGCGGCACGAACAGCAGGAAATTCAGCGCCAGCGAAGAGCGCATCAGAAAGGCGGTATCGCCCGCCCCGCGAAGCCCGCCGGCATAGAAATTGTAAAACCCGTCGAAAATTTGCAAATAGGCCGATACCTCGATCAAATGGGCCGCGACTTCGTAGACCGCCGGGTCCTTGCTGTAAATTTGCGCGATCGGAACCGCCCAGATCAGCTCGGCCGTGCCGAGCAGTAACAGGAAGATCGAGCCGAGAACGGCGGTATCCGTTCCCGCTCTGCGCGCGGCCAGCGCCTCGCCCCTTCCGATCGCCTGCCCGACGAGAATCGTCGCCGTCGTTCCGAACGCGAACGCGGGCATAAAGCCGAACGACATGACGTTCAGCGCGACTTCGTTCGCCGCCAGCGCCTGGTCGCCGAGTCTGGCGACGAACATGGTGAAGATGTACATCGACACGCTCATCGAAAATTCCTGAAGCCCCAGCTTGCCGCTCTCCCGAAAGACAAGGCGCAGCTCGCTCCAATCGATCTTCGGCCGAATTCGCGTTCCGAACTTGCGATGCTTCAGCCCCCAGAAAACGAACATGCAGCAGGCGAGCTGAAACGCTTCGCCGATCAAAATCGCGCAGCCGTTGCCGGCCAGGCCGAGCTCCGGCAGCCCCCAGGCGCCTTCGATCAGCGCATACGTCAGCAGAACCATCAGCCCGTTGCTGGCGAGAGAGATGACCATCGGCGACCGCGTATCGCCGACGCCGCGGAAAAATCCGTGAAACATGAAGCTGACGATGCCGAGCGCCTGGGCCCAAAACCTGAGCTCGACGTACTGTCCGCCCGCCGCCACCAGTTCGTCCGAACCGCCGCTTAAGGCGAGTACGGCCCTGCCGCCGCAAATCCCGGCAACGGCGATCAGCACGGCGACGGCCGCGCTGGCCGCCAGCGCCAGATACGTGCGCTGGATTCCTTTTTTCATTTCGCCCGAACCGTAGTTCTGGGCGACCAGGTAATTCACCGTGTGTCCGATTCCCGAGAAGAGGGCGAACACGTTGTACATGATAATGTTGGTTACGCCCACGACCGCAATCGCGACGTATCCCAAATGGCCGACCATAATCAGGTTAATGGAACCGGTGACCGTTTGCGTGGCAAAAGAGAAAAATGAAGGCAGCGCCAACAGCAAAATTTGCGTCCATTTGCGAAAAAGATTCATGTCCGTATGAATGCTCCGTTCAAAAAGATGGGCGCTCTTTTTTTCAGTTTGACCGAACCGCTTCCTGCTGTCAACTCAGGTTTCGCGCCGGCCGGACAAACGAAAAAAGGCTGCGCCCTGAAGCCGGACGCAACCTCGACGCGCAATCTTAATCGGAACCGAACAATGGTTTGGAAAAAGGCTTGTATTTGGAAGGGGTCTCCTTCACCAGATGATGGACTTTCTTCACGTTCGCCTCGGAGACGGTCGCAAACCGGCTGTCCTTATCCCAGGGATAATCGAAGTAGACCTTGCGCGTTTTCGGGTCGAACGCCTGCGCCAGATGGAGATTGGCAAGATTCGTCCGGTCCAGCCGCTCAAAGCCGTGTTCCTTGAACAGAATGTACAGCTCTTCCAATGTCGTCGGATAATAATAGGTGTCTTCCTTCGTCAAAAAAACCGGTCCATTGGGCGTTGGCTTGACAACCACGATATCCATCAGATCCAACGTACAGGGCCTGCCTTCGCGGTCCAACAACCGGATTTGCTCCCCCATGGCTTCGATCCCTCCAAAAATACGCCTGATAGTGCTAGATTAAGTATCCGTCATCCGCAGATTATGAAATATTTGCCATAATTATAGAATAATGACTCTCTTATTGCAACCGTCCATACGAGAAATCTGAAAAAATGTGGATAAATTAATCTTTTTGTCAATTAGACGATGTTAAACCATCAGCGGTTCAACAGGCTGCCCACGTATCGTAACAGTTCATTGGCGCAAACCGGGCAGTAGCTGTGCTCCTCGATGAGCCGCTTCGTCACTTCGTTGATCCGCTTGAGCTGATTTTCGTCCGGCGTCTTGGTTGAGGTCGTAATCTTCACGATGTCCTTCAGGTCGGCAAAAAGCTTTTTCTCGATCGCCTCGCGCAGGCGCTCGTGCGTGTTGTAGTCGAATTTCTTCCCTTTGCGGGAATACGCGGAGATCCGGATCAAGATTTCCTCGCGGAACGCTTTTTTCGCGTTTTCCGACACGCCGATCTGCTCCTCGATCGATCGCATCAGCCGCTCGTCCGGGTCCATCTCTTCGCCGGTAAGCGGATCTTTGATTTTGGTCCAGTTGCAATACGACTCGATATTGTCCAAATAATTTTCAAACAGCGTGCGGGCCGACTCTTCGAACGAATAGACAAACGCCTTCTGGATTTCCTTTTTGGCCAGATTGTCGTATTCCTGGCGCGCCACCGAAATGAAGTTCAGGTATTTCTCCCGCTCCTCTTTCGTGATCGAAGGATGCTGGTCGAGGCCGTCCTTGAGCGCCCGGAGCACATCCAGCGCATTGATGCAGGGAAGGTCGTGCTTGATCAGCGCGCTCGAAATCCGGTTGATGACGTACCGGGGATCGATGCCGGACATCCCCTCGTCGGTGTATTCGTTTTGCATTTCCTTCAGGTCCGCTTCCTTGAAGCCCTCCACTTCCTCGCCGTCGTACAGGCGCATCTTTTTGACCAGGTCCATGCCCTGCTTCTTCGATTCCTTAAGCCGGGTCAGAATCGAGAACACCGCGGCGGACCGCAGCGCATGCGGCGCAATATGGATGTGGTTCATATCGGACTGCTTGATCAGCTTGGCGTAAATCTTCTCTTCTTCCGACACCTTCAAGTTGTACGGGATCGGCATGACGATCATCCGCGACTGAAGCGCCTCGTTCTTCTTGTTGGCGATAAACGCTTTATACTCCGATTCGTTCGTGTGGGCCACGATTAACTCGTCCGCGCTAATGAGAGCGAACCGCCCGGCCTTGAAGTTGCCTTCCTGCGTCAGCGACAGAAGGTTCCACAGAAACTTCTCGTCGCATTTGAGCATCTCCTGAAACTCCATCAGCCCCCGGTTGGCCTTGTTGAGCTCTCCGTCGAACCGGTAAGCCCGGGGATCCGATTCCGAGCCGTATTCGGTGATCGTCGAAAAGTCGATGCTGCCCGTCAGGTCGGCGATATCCTGGGATTTCGGATCGGATGGGCTGAACGTGCCGATGCCGACGCGATTTTCCTCGGAGATGAACACCCGTTCGACCGGCACCTTCATAATATCTCCATCAAATTCCGTTCGCAAGCGCATTTGGCAAGATGGACAAAGGTTGCCTTCGATGCGCACCTTCAGCTCCCGCTCCACCTCCGGCCGCAGCTCGTGCGGGATCAGGTGCAGCGGCTCCTCATGCATCGGGCAACCCCGGATCGCGTAAACCGCGCCGCGCGGCGTTCGCGAATACTGCTCCAACCCTCGCTTCAGCATCGCGACGATCGTCGATTTGCCGCCGCTTACCGGACCCATGAGCAGGAGGATCCGTTTGCGGACATCCAGCCTGCGCGCCGCCGAATGGAAATATTCTTCAACCAGCTTTTCAATGGTCCGGTCCAGCCCGTAAATCTCGTTCTCGAAAAATTTGTATCGCTTACGGTCTCCGATCTCCTCGACGCCCTGCGCCATAATCATGTCGTATACCCGGGCATGTGCGGTCATCGCCGGAGTTGGATCGCGGCGCAACAGCTCAATGTAATCCGCGAAGGTTCCGGACCATGCAAGCCTCTCGCTTTCAGCCCGGTACTCCGCGATCCGTTTGAATATATCCATGCCGCTTCCTCCCTCGTTCTCTGTCTCTCCCGTTACGAAACGTATTACATAAGTATGCGGCTAGTTCGACGATCTTGCTCCGAAAACGCGATGAAAAAACCGCGGCCCTTCCCATGTCAGCTTTGGACGGCGCCGGGACGCGGCTCGGCCGGAAAAAAGCGGCGTTCGTGCTATAATGTAAAAATCATCGCGATTCGAAAATGCAGGAGGCCGTTTATCCGTGGCAGTCAAGCGGGAGACCGAACTGTATGCGCCGATCAAAGCCTTTTTCGTCCGGCGCGGCTACGAAGTGAAGGCGGAGGTGCTCGGCTGCGACCTGGTCGCGGTCCGCGCGGCGGACGCGCGCCCCGTCATCGTGGAAATGAAGAAAACCTTTACGCTGCCCTTGCTGCTGCAGGGAATCGACCGGCAGCGGACCGGCGCCGAAGTATGGCTTGCCGTCGAACGGAACCGGGCCAAGAAAGGGGCCCGCAACCAGCGGTTTCAGGAGCTGACCGCGCTGTGCAGGCGGCTGTCGCTCGGGCTCATTACCGTCACCTTCTACAAGACGAAAGAACCCGCCGTCGAGGTGTGGTGCGAGCCCGGTCCGATCCGGGCAAGCGCCGGTACGGTCGCCGACCCGCTCAAGCCGCCGCCGGAGACCGCCGGTCCGGCCGGCTCCGCCTATGGCCTTGCCGCGGACGGCCGCAAACGGGCCGGCGCGGCCAAGCTTATGAAAGAGTTCGCCGCCCGCAGCGGCGACTACAACACCGGGGGCAGCTCGGGGCGCAAGCTGGTCACCGCCTACCGCGAGCGGGCGATCCGCTGCGCCCTTGCGCTCCGCTGCCATGGCGAGCTTCCCCCGCGGGAGGTCGGGAGACTGACCGGCGCCCCGGATGCCGCCCGGATGCTCCGGGACAACCACTACGGATGGTTCCGGCACGTAAGGCGCGGCGTGTACGGATTGACCGACGCCGGACACGCCGCCCTGGACGAATACGAAGCGGTCGCGTCGGTCCTGGCGGCCCGTTACGAGTGGGCGGCCGGCTGGACGGCGGCAAGAGCGGCCGCCGGGGAAGTTTCCGCCGCCAGCGCGGACGGCGGCGAAGCCGCCGCTTTCGGGCGTGCGCGAGGGACTGCCCGCGCTCCCGGCTCCAAGCCCGAAAACGGCTAGCCGAGCCGGGCCAGCATCTCGTTCACCGAAGCCTCGAAAAGCTTCACGCCGGTGCGGATTTGCTTTTCCTCCGTATGAACGGCGGTTATCCTCAGCTTGCAGCGGTCCGGCTCGTCGGCGTAGAACGCGCTTCCCGGCTGAAACAGCAGGCCGTGCAGCCATGCCGCCCGCAGCAGAACGTCTCCGTCCAGCCCTTCCGGCAGCGAAACCCATACGTGCATGCCTTCCTGCGGCTCCGTCCAGGACAGCGACGGCCATTTGTTAAGCTTCAGCTTTAATTGCTCCAGAAGCAAGCCGATTCTGGCGCGGCAGACAAACCGCTGCGTCGCGAGCAGCGGCTCCAGCGTTTCCGGCAGCACCAGATCGGCGGCGGCCCGCTGATCGCGGAGCGCAACCTGCGCCGGACCGCCGCGGCTCGTCAGCATCCGGAGCCGCTCGTCGCCGATGCTCCGGCAGGCCAGCCAGCCGAGCCGCAGATCGGCGACGAGACCGGGAGGCAGCTCCCCGACCGAGCAGAACGCGGCGCCCGCCTCCGCTTCCGGATCGGCTCCCCGGCGGCCCGGAAGCAGCAGCGCCTGGCGGTCGTCCCGCAGCAGCATCACGCCCGCATCCCGGCATCGTTCGGCGAGCGCGAGCCGCCGCTCTCCGCTCCAACCCCTTCCCTCCGGATCGGTACACGCGACCGCCGCATACACGAGCTTCGGACGATATTGTTTGAGCGCATGCGACAGCGCCTCCGGGTCCATGCCGTCCCGATCTCCGGGAACGGATACCGGAATTGCGCCCAACCGATTAAAAAGTTGCAGCGCCGAACGGCTGGTGGGCCGTTCGACAAGCACCACGTCCTGAGCGCGCAGCAGACTTCGCGCCAGCCATTCGATCGCGGCATCCGCGCCTTGCGCGATGAAGACCCGGGACGGGTCCCCTTCCGCGGCCGACCGGGCCGCCTCTTCGGCGATCCGCTCCCTCAGCGCGCCCAAGCCTTGCGCTTGTTCGTCCGCCTCCTCCTGTTTATTCCTTTCGGCAAACCTTTCGGTCCTCTCTTCCCATTCCCCGGCGCCGATCAGCCCCTCCTTGGGCCATCCGCCCATCCAATTGATGATTCGGCTCACCGCAGCTCCTCCTTCATGCGTTTAAAGGAGTTGACGCGCAACGATGCAGAAAAGATCCCCTTTCGTCGATCCGGTTAGAGTCGTTTCCGCGAATGCGGGCGCACCCCGGACAAGGACGGCGCAGCCGCTTTTCTCGCGTCTATCTATATGTATGCCGGACAATCGCAATATTTTGCGTTTTCTTTTTGCCTGGTGTTGGTTATAATAAAGAAAGTCCAGTGGAGGTGTGGAACATGTTTCTGGGGATGAGCGATAAATTCTGGGTTGTCATTCTTGTGCTGGCCATGCTGCTTACCGCCATTCTGACGGCAGCTTATCAGGACGACAAGACGAAGGGGCTGTAATCGCAAGTTTCTTTCGGCTTTGTTCTTTTGCGTGGATCGGGAATGTCCATAAGGGGGATTTAAAAACGCCGCGCCAATGCCCATGAAGGCAAGGTCGATCCGGCGTTTTTTGCGTTGGATGGAAAGCTCATGCCAAAGAGCCGTCCGCAAGGCCGGGATTCGGCGATTCGGACGACTCCAGAAAAAAGGATTCGCTTAGCGGCAGACCCTACAGCTTCGCCATTTCGTCGATACATTGCGCGCAAACGTAGCGTTCTTTGAATTCGCCCACGGATTCCATCGAACCGCAAAATACGCAGCGGGGACGATAGCGCTCCAAAATAATGTGGTCGCCCTGCACCAAAATTTCGACAGGATCCCCTTCATTCATTTGGTACCGTTTGCGCAGCGATTTCGGCAGCACGATGCGGCCCAGTTGGTCTACCTTCCGAACGACTCCAGCAGGTTTCAACGTACTTCCTCCCATTCATTTCCCGGTAATCTTGGCTGGTTATTCGCATTGAACCGTTAACCGTCTGTTACATTTCGATAGGAACAAAATCGATTCCTTCCGGCCGACGGATTTGCTTAACATTATACAAGATTTCAATAAATTTTGAGCGATTTCGTCAATTTTTGTCGTATATTTTATTGCAGCTCGAAAAAACCGTTTTGCCTAAGCGCCTCGTATACGACGATCGCCGCCGAATTGGCGAGGTTCAGCGAACGCACCTTGTCCGTCATCGGCAGCCGCATGCAGGTGTCGGGATTTGCGTCCAGCAGCGCTTGCGGCAGTCCCTTCGTCTCTTTCCCGAACACGAAAAAATCCCCGTCGCGGAACCGGAAATCGCTGTACCGTTTTTGGGCGCGCGTGCTGGTGTAAAAAAAACGCCCTTCGGGATATGCGGCCTGAACCTCTTGAAAGGAATCGTAATACGTAATGTCGACGGCATACCAGTAATCCAGTCCGGCCCGCTTCAGCTCGCGGTCGTCCGTCGAAAACCCGAGCGGACGCACCAGGTGCAGCCGCGTTCCGGTCGCAGCGCAGGTTCTGGCGATGTTGCCCGTATTGGCCGGAATTTCCGGCTCCACAAGCACGATGTTCAGTGCCATCGTTTGCCCTCCTAGCGGTTAGATTCGCAGCTTGTCGCGCATGCAAAGACCGCGGCCAAGGCGCCGCGGTCCGAAAAGGGGTTACGCTTTGAACGATGGGCGGTTAGCCGTGGCGGCGCTTGAATTCCGCCATGAATTCAACCAGCGCCTGCACGCTGGCCAGCGGCACGGCGTTGTAGATCGAAGCTCTCAGGCCGCCGACGCTCCGGTGCCCTTTGAGCCCGACAAAGCCCTCCGCCTCCGATTCCTTGACGAACAGCTTCTCCAGCTCCTCGCTTGCCATCCGGAACGTTACGTTCATGATCGAGCGGCTGCCCGGATCGGCGAACCCCCGGTAAAATCCGCCGCTTTGATCGATCGCTTCGTAGAGAAGTTTCGCTTTGGCCCGGTTCGCCTTCTCGACCGCGGCGGCTCCGCCCTGCGCTTTGACCCACTTCAGCACGAGGTTGGTCATATAGATCGCAAACGTCGGCGGCGTGTTGTACAGCGAATCGTTTTTCGCATGCGTATCGTAGCGGAGCATTGTCGGTACCGGGATCGACGGATTGCCGATCAAGTCTTCGCGGATGATGACAATCGTTACGCCCGAAGGACCGAGATTTTTTTGCGCCCCGGCATAAATGAGCCCGAATTTCGAAACGTTCAGCGGCCGGCACAAAATATCGCTCGACATATCGGCGACCAGCGGCACCGAACCCGTGTCCGGATATTCCTGCCACTGCGTGCCTTCGATCGTCTCGTTCGAGGTCAGATGGACATAGGCGGAATCCGGAGCGATTTGCAGCTCCGCAGCCGACGGAATCCGGTTGTATTTGTCTTTCTCCGAGGAGGCCGCGATCGCCGTCTGTCCGAACAGCTTCGCCTCCTTGATGGCTTTTCCCGCCCAACTGCCGGTGTCGATGTACGAAGCGACTTTGCCGGGCTGAAGCAGGTTCATCGGGACCATCGCAAACTGCGTGCTGGCTCCTCCCTGGATAAAAAGCACCTTGTAGCCGTCCGGAATCCCGAGCAGTTCGCGAAGCAATTGTTCCGTCTCCCGGTGAACGCCTTCGTATACCGCGCCGCGATGCGACATTTCCATCAGCGACATGCCGTTTCCGCGGAAATCGACAAATTCCTCCTGCGCCTGCTGCAGCACTTCCAGCGGAAGAGCGGCCGGGCCGGCGTTAAAATTATAGGCACGATTAGCCATAGGATTCCCACCTTGTGTAGTTTCATAATAGGCTTATCATAACAAAGCATCACGAACACTTCAACCGGGAAAAAGGCCAAAAGCGTGGCAATTGTACGAATTTCCGAACAAACCTGCCGACATTTACGGATAACCTTCGTTTTTACGGTCGGGTCTTGAAACTCGCCTTTGCCAATAAAAAAGCTCCCGCCAGGGGAGCTTTCGGCTTTGTTTCGGACGGTTCCGATTAGCAGTCGAAATACAGGCTGTACTCGTGCGGATGAACGCGGATGGAAACGGCTTTCGCTTCGGCGCGTTTGAATTCCACATAGTTTTCGATGAATTCCTTCGTGAAGACGCCGCCTTCGGTCAGGAACTCGTGGTCGGCTTCCAGCGCGTCGAGCGCTTCGTCCAGCGAGCCCGGCACGCTGCGGATTTCTTTCTTCTCTTCTTCGGACAGTTCGTAGATGTTTTTGTCGTACGGACCGTAGCCCAGCGCGCTCGGATCGATTTTGCGCTTGATTCCGTCCAGGCCGGCCATCAGCATAGCGGCGAACGCCAGGTACGGGTTGGCCGTGGAGTCCGGCGTACGGAACTCGATGCGGCAGCCTTTCGGCGTTACGGCAGCGACCGGAATCCGGATGGCCGCGGAACGGTTGCCTTTCGAGTACACGAGGTTAACCGGCGCTTCGTAACCCGGAACGAGACGTTTGAACGAGTTCGTGGACGGATTCGTCAGCGCGATCAGGGCCGGCGCATGGTAGAGAATGCCGCCGATGTAGTTCAGGGCCAGCTGGCTCAGGTTCGCATAACCGCCTTCTTGGTAGAACAGCGGCTCACCGTCTTTGAAGATGGATTGGTGAACGTGCATCCCGCTGCCGTTGTCGCCGAAGAGCGGCTTCGGCATGAAGGTTGCGACTTTGCCGTATTGGCGCGCTACGTTATGGATAATGTATTTGTATTTCAGGAGGTTGTCGGCCGTCTTGGTCAGCGTGTCGAAACGGAAGTTGATTTCGCCTTGGCCGGCCGTAGCCACTTCGTGGTGATGGCGCTCAACGCGCAGTCCGGCTTCCTGCATCAGGCGAACCATTTCGCTGCGGATGTCCTGTTGGGAGTCTACCGGAGCGACCGGCACGTAGCCGCCTTTCACGCGCACTTTGAAGCCCAGGTTGCCGCCTTCTTCCTTGCGGTTCGTGTTCCAGGCCGCTTCTTCGGAATCCACGAAGAAGGAAGAAGAATTCATCGTCGATTCGTAACGAACGTCGTCGAAGATGAAGAATTCCGATTCGGGCGCGAAATACGCGGCCGAGCCGATGCCCGTTTTTTGCAGGTATTCTTCCGCTTTTTGCGCGATGGAGCGCGGGTCGCGGTCGTAACGCTTGCCATCCGGCGTATGGATGTTGCTCATTACGATCAGCGTGGAGTGCGCGGTGAACGGATCGATATATACGGATTCGGTATCGGGCATCATGACCATATCGGACTCTTCGATGCCGCGGAAGCCGGGAATCGAAGAACCGTCAAAAGCGACCCCATTTACAAAGGTGTCGGCGTCAACTTCGGATGCGGGCAGCGTAATGTGATGCGCGCGGCCGGACAGGTCCACAAAGCGGAAATCGACAAATTCAATGTTTTTTTCCTTAATCAGTTCCAAAACATTTTGTACGGACATCTAGATTTTCCTCCCCATTTCCGAACATTAAGTCCGCAAGAGCGTCTGAACGTTCAACTTTTACTGAACTTGTTGAGGTTATTATAATTCTCGCTTTAGGGAGCGTCAATAGTTATGTAAGGTATTTTTTGTGGAAGTGTTAGCTATCCTGACACTTTTCAAAAGGCGGGGAAATCGTTGTAAACGCCTTCATTTTGGGGCGTGCGGAGGCGGCAAGCTTGAAAAATGCGGCATTATCCGCTGTTGTGCGGTTTGAAACGAGGGTTGCGCCGCATGGCATTCGTGTCCGCTATGGAAATATGTTACATTTCCTCCATTGAGCCCGTTTCCGAATGATGGTTTGCCCGGCTTGGCGGGGCTCCTCCTTTAATAACGGACGCTCCCCGCCGTTGCCGCCGCGAACTAGCCGAGGAACAGCTCCGCAAGCAGTTCGTAGCATCTGACCTTCAGCCGGAAATCGGACATGATGCAGGTCACCATGATTTCTTCCGTCCTGTAGCTGTCCGCAAACGCCAGCATTTGCCGCCTGACCTTGTCCGGACCTCCTACGATCATCCGTTTGCGGTTGTCGAGAATCCGCCGCTTCTCCCGTTCGCCGTAACGGTAAGCCAACGCTTCCTCCGGCGTCGGATGGAGCGGCCCGTATTCCCCTTTCTCCTGGCGGAGCAGGCGTAAGTCCATAGCCGCGGCCTCCCGCTCGGCCAGCGCGTCCGTATCCGCGCACAGGACAAAGACGCAGACGGTTGCCTTCGGGCGCCCGCCAAGCGGACCCGCCCGGTAATGCCTGCGGTAGTCCCGCACGGCGCCCTGCCCGCCAGTTCCGTTGATGAAATGGGCGAAGGCGAAGCCCGCTCCCAGACGGGAGGCAAGCGCCGCGCTGTACCCGCTCGAACCGAGCAGCCATATCTCGGGAGCGGTCTCTACGCGGGGCATGGCGTGAAGGCCCGATAAGGGATGCCCGGAAGGCAGCGGATCCCCGAGCTCCAGGTAAGCGGCCAGTTCCGCAAGCATGTCCTCCATGCGGGCTTCTTTCCGCCCGGCTTCCCCGCACTGCAGCGCCTTGGAAACGAGCGGCATCCCGCCGGGAGACCGGCCGATTCCCAGATCGATCCGGCCCGGATACAGCCCCTCGAGCACGCGAAAGTTTTCGGCGACCTTGTACGGGCTATAGTGCGGCAGCAGCACGCCTCCGGACCCGACCCGAATGCGCGACGTGTTCGCCCCGAGGGCGGCAACAAGCACTTCGGGCGACGAACCCTCCAGCCCCGGCGCGTGATGATGTTCCGACACCCAAAAGCGCGTATACCCCAACCTATCGGCGACTCTTGCCAGCGCAACCGTATTTCGCAGCGCTTCGCCGGCCCGATCGTTCGGACCGGGAGCCGACTGATCCAGCACGCCCAGCTTCAGCTTTGTCATTCTGCCGTCCCTCCCCTCGTCGTACGTCTATGCTTCGCGAAGCCGATCCAGAATCCCGCACGATCCATTACTTAGGAACTAAACCCGATTTGCGGCTCGGGACAACGCAAAAACCACGATCGGCGCATTCGGCCGCCTCATTCAACTGTCCCATTCATCCGGCCCATTCATCCGGCCCGTTGAACCGGCCTAATCCTCCCTGTTCAATCGGCCCATAGACTGGCCCATTCAACCAGCCCATTAGACCAGATTCAACCAGCCTATTAGACTAGCCCATCCAACCGGCCCATTAACGTTCAAGCGCTTGGATGCGCGCTGGCGTCGGCGAGCCAGTTGAGCTTCACCCTCCCTATGCCCATCGCCGGATTGACCGAGGCCGAAGCTACCCGGGGGTTGCGCAGCGGCTGTTCGTTCGCGAATCGCAACCGCGGGCTATAATTGCAACCACGGCTATAATCGTGACCACGGCAATATAGAAACTTCGGCAATTTAGAGTAACTGCGGCCATTCAGCCACCGCAGCCGATGATAAACCGCAGCTATAATCGCAACTGCGGCGATCCGGCTACCGAGTCTATACCTACTCAACCACCGTAGCCGATGATCAACCGCAATCAATGCATCTATATTGGAAAAATCCAACCAAATACCGCCGTTCACGCGCCGGAAGCCGGTCTATGTTGGATTTATCCACTCTTTTGGCCCGCAGAAGCCGAATCCGCACGGCTCTCGGGCCATTTCAGTGGAGAAAATCCAACATACGGTCCGGAAAGGGGCGGAAGGTGCCCATATCCTGCACAAAATCCAATATAGCCGTTCGGGGCTATGAGCTAGTGAGAGGTACTGGGCGGATTCTTGGCGGCTGAGCAACGCGGACAGAGGCGATGTAGGGTACTGGGCGGACTACAATCAAGAGACGTTATGGAATCAGCCGCAGAAAAAAAGCTATTCCGCCCGCTCGCCGGCGGGATGGCGGAATAGCTTGATGGTGCGGACGTTATTTTTTCCAGGTTGCAAACGCTTCGGCCGGGGCCTTGACCGTATCGAAACGTTTGCCGACTAGCGGCGCCAGCTTCTCCAGATCCTTGAGCAAGTTGGCAAACTGGTCCGGGAACAGCGACTGCACGCCGTCTCCCGTCGCGGAGTTGTCCGGATCGGTGTGCATTTCGATGATCAGCCCGTTCGCCCCTGCGGCAACGGCCGCTTTCGTCATCGTTTCGACGAGCTCGCGGCGGCCGGTCGCATGGCTCGGGTCGGCGATCACCGGCAAGTGCGAGAGCTGCTGGATAACCGGAATGGCCGCCAAGTCGAACGTGTTGCGGGTGTACGTTTCGAACGTGCGGATGCCCCGTTCGCACAGCATCACGTTCGGGTTGCCGCCGGCCAGAATGTACTCCGCGGCATTAAGCCATTCGTCGTAAGTGGCGCTGAAGCCGCGTTTGAGCAGCACCGGCGTACGGACCGTGCCGAGCTTGCGCAGCAGGTCGAAGTTCTGCATGTTCCGCGTGCCGACCTGCAGAATATCGGCGTATTCGGCGCACACATCCACGTACTCCGGGGTCATGACTTCCGTAATCGTCAGCAGCCCGTGTTTCTCGCCGGCTTCCTTCATCCACTTCAAGCCTTCCACGCCGATGCCCTGGAAACTGTAAGGGCCGGTCCGCGGCTTGAACGCGCCCCCGCGCAGCACCTGGCCTCCCGCCGCCTTCACCAGACGGGCGATTTCATCGATCTGCTCGGGCGTTTCGACGGCGCAGGGGCCGCCCATGACGACAAGATTGTCGCCGCCGATTTTCACGCCTTTGATTTCGATAATCGTATCGTCCGGATGGAAATCGCGGCTGGCAAGCTTGTAGGACTTGGAAATCTTGATGACGTTCTCGACCCCTTTCATCGAGCGGAGATGCTCGGCAAGATGCGGGTCGGCTTTGCCGATGATGCCGATGACCGTGCGGTCGGTTCCGCGGGAGACATGCGCCTGCACGCCGCTCCTCTCGATATGCTGAACGATTTCCGCAATCCGCTCTTCGGATATGGTAGGGGAAGTAATGACGATCATGACGTTCACGCTCCTGAACCTTTTTACGCTTATACGCTTCAACGCTTGTTTGCTTTGACGCTTATACGCTTTTAAGTGATAAAGCAAATATAGCCGAAAAAACGCCCCATGTCAACGCCCAAAATGCGAAGACGCGGGGCACCGGAAGAACTTATAGGATGGCATTGCCGCTTGCATCCTGCCGTCTCGACTTGCGCCTTTCCTTCCGTTTCGCCTTGAACGCATTGACGCTGTACCGGATCGGAAAATAGCAAACCGCCGCCAGGATCGCGCCGTCGATCATGCCGCCGACGATGAGCTTGAGGTTGATCAGCAGAAGATGGTTCGCCCATTCCGGCAGGAAGGAAACATGCACGTTAAAATGCTTGGGCAGCACGAAGCCGCCCACCATCGCGTTCGGGATCGTCATCGGAACGTAAATGATTTTCCCGAACACAAAACCGATCAAAGCCGCCGCCAAATGGCCCCTGAGCAGAAAAATCAACGGAAAGACCAGCAAAAACGAAGTGCCGTAGGTTGGCAAATTGAACATTTCCACGAACAGGCCGACGCCGAAGCCCATCGCGACCGAGGACGCTCCGCCCTTGGCGCGCAGCAGCTTCAGGTATTGATATTTCAGCAAACGCTGTAATTTACGCAAATAACGCATGGAGGCTCCCTTTCTGTCCGAGGTGCTTCCCCATGGATTAAGTCGATTTCTCCCGAATCGTCGGCAAAAGCTTTTTCATGTTCACCGTGCGGCGAATCTCCCAGGTTTGCGGGTCGTTGTGGTCGTACTGCTCCAAGTAGGCGATTACTTCTTTCGTCAGCGGCGTCGGCGTCGAAGCGCCGGAGGTGACGGCTACCTTGTTCACGCCTTCCAGCCATTCGCGCTTGATCTCGGTCACGTCGGCCACCCGGTAGGCGGGCACTCCCGCGATCTCCTCGGAAACCTGGGCCAGCCGGTTCGAGTTGTTGCTCCGCGGGTCGCCGACCACGATGCAAAGGTCCGCACCTTTGGCCTGCTCGGCAACGGCCTCCTGTCTGACTTGCGTCGCCAGGCAAATTTCGTTGTGGATTTCGGCGTGAGGATACACTTCGAGCAGTTTGGCCATCAAATGCTTAATGTCCCACTGCGACATCGTCGTCTGGTTCGTAATAATGATCCGCTCCGCGGAAAGCGCCAAATTGGCGATGTCTTCTTCACGCTCGATCAGATGAACATGGTCCGGAGCGATGCCGATCGCGCCTTCCGGCTCGGGGTGGCCTTTCTTGCCGATGTAAATCACCTCGTAGCCGTCGGCCACCTTCTCGCGGATCAGATCGTGCGTCTTCGTGACGTCGGGACAGGTGGCATCCACCGTCGTCAGCCCTTTCTCCCGGGCAATCCGGCGAACTTCGGGCGAAACGCCGTGCGCGGTAAAAATGACCGTGCCTTTGTCCACCTTCTCCAGAATTTCCAAACGGTTGGGGCCGTCGAGCGTAATGATGCCTTCGTTCTTGAACGCTTCCGTCACATGCGTATTGTGGACGATCATGCCTAGAATATAAATGGGGCGCGGCAGATCCAGGTTGCGCGCTGTCTGCAGCGCCAACACCATGGCATCGACCACGCCGTAGCAATACCCGCGAGGTGAAATCTTTATTACTTCCATGTAAGCGCCTGCTTTCCCGCCCTTGTATTGGATTGATGCGTCTTCGCGGGGGAGCCGCGGAAATGCTCGCCGGGAGCGGACCGCGCGCACGCTTGCCGCAGCGAACGCAGCTTCTCTCCCCCGCTTCATTCCCGTTCCTGCCCCTTGCGATTCTCCCCTTCAGGGAGGTTAGGGCGTTCCGTATGTTCTATTATATCGCATTCTGTCGGCTGGGAAAAGTCGACGGGAAGCCAGACGATGAAGCGGCTCCCTTCGCCGAGCTTCGTCCGAACTTCCAGTGCTGCATGGTGCATGTCGGCGATCCACTTGGCGATGGACAGCCCGAGTCCGGTGCCGGCCGTCTTGCCCCGCGATTCGTCCGCGCGGTAGAACCGGTCGAAGATGTGCGGCACCTCTTCCTTGCTCATGCCGATGCCGGTGTCCGCCACGACCAGTCCGACCTTGTCGCCCGAACGGACCGCTTCCAGCCTGACTTCGCCGGACGGCGTGTACTTGAATCCGTTCTCGATAAAAATAAACAGCAATTGCAGCAAATAATCGCGGTTTCCCATTACCCACACGCCGTCGAGCGCATCGAGCGGTCCGACGACCCATTCCGCTTTCCGCGGCAAAAATGCCGCGCGCCGGGCCGCTTCCTCCGCAAGCGGACGCAGCGACAGGCGTTCCATCGGCATGTTGTAGCCGGCATCCGCCCTCGCCAGCGCAAGCATATCGTTAACCAGGCGGCTCATCCGCCGGGCTTCGTCGGCAATATCGTGGATCGCTTCCTTCGACAGCTGTTCGCGTTCCTCCGCGGTCAGGGCCGGAGCGCCTTCCGCCTGGCCGCCTTCGCCGCCCCATATTTTGGCGAGAAAATCGACGTTGCCGCGGATGGTCGTAAGCGGCGTGCGCAGCTCGTGGGACGCGTCGGAAACGAATCGCCGCTGCGCCGCAATGGATTCTTCCAGCTCCTTGTACGCGCGCTCCAGCCGTTCGAGCATATGGTTGAGCGTCCTCCGGAGCCGTCCGATCTCGTCCTGGCTGTCGCCGGGAATCCGGGTGCTCAGATCGGATCCGCTTTGAATCCGTTCGGCCGCGGCCGTCACTTCTTCGATCGGCTGCAGCGCCTTGCGCGACAGAAACATGCCGAGCGCAAACGCCACCAGGACGCCGGCCAGGCCCGACAGCCACAAGATTTGGCGCAGCAGCGCCAGCATCGCCTCCTCCTTGCCCATGTACGAAGCGATCTGAATCAGGCCGATTTTGTTGCCTGCCAAGTCGTAAACCGGCTTTTCCAGAATGTAAAAAGGTTCGTTGTCGATTTTGTATGACAAAAAACGATATTGAAATTTCAAGTCGCTTAGCGCCGGATACGGAAATTCATAGGTGAGCAAATTCGTGGTTTTGTCGCTCACCACGCCGTTCTCGTTTTCGATGTAGCTCACCAATTGCGCAAAGATCGTCGAGCGGTCAAACCGGTTCGAAGTTCGCAGCCCCAGCGAAAAATCGGGAAAGGCGCCTACCCGAAATTCGCCTGCAACGTCCCATAGGCGGTTTTTCAAATCCTGCATGGTATTATGGTACACCACATAATAAACCAAAAATCCAAACGCCACCATCGTTAAGGCGAGCAAACTCGTATACCAAAGCGTCAGGCGAAGCCGGATGGACATAGCCTAGTTGTCTCCTTTCAGGACGTACCCCGCACCTCTCACCGTCTGAATGAGCCGGCTGCCGCCGTGTTCCTCGAGTTTTTGCCGCAGCATCGCCACGTAAACCTCCAAGACGTTCGATTCGCCGCTGTAATCATAGCCCCAGATTCGTTCCATGATTTGATCGCGGGAGAGCACCCGTTTCGGATTTTGCATAAAAAAATGCAGCAGGTCGAATTCTTTGGCGGTCAATTCGATGCGTTTGTCGCCGCGGATCACTTCGCGGGAGTCGACGTCCAGCAGCAGGTCGGCGTAGCGGAGCTGGCGGCTCTCCTCCACCTGCTCCGGGTTGCGCCGAAGCAGCGCCCTTACCCGCGCGTTCAGCTCCTCCAGGGCAAACGGCTTGATCAGATAATCGTCGGCGCCCAGATCGAGGCCTTTGACGCGGTCCTGCACGTCGTCCTTTGCGGTGAGCATCAGAATCGGGGATTGGATCCCCGCCGCGCGCAGGCGTCGGCACACTTCCCACCCGTCCAGCTGCGGCATCATCACGTCGAGGATGACCAGATCGGCATGACGGCCGAGCAGAACTCTAAGTCCTTCCTGCCCGTTGGAAGCGGTCGTCACTTCATACCCCTCGAACGCCAGGCTTCGGCGCAGCAGGGAGGTGATTTTCTCATCATCATCGATCACAACGATATGCGGTCTCATGGCGGACTCCTCTCTGAATTCGTCTATCGGACAACTTAAAACAAAAGGACAGCCGCGGTAGACTGCCCTTTTGCGCGATTCTTTCTTACTCTGCGGACTGCTGCGCCTTTTCGTACTCGTTCCTGTCGCCGATCGTGACGTTCAAATCCATCTTTTTGCCGCCCCGGACGATGTTGAGGGTGATCTTGTCGCCGACTTTCTTGCTTTTGATGACTTTGATCATCTCGTCCGGCGTCTTGTAGGACTTGCCGTCGATGCCGGTAATGACGTCGTATTGGCGCAGGTCCCCTTTGTACGCAGGGGAGTTGTACAAGACTTCTCTTACAAGCGCGCCGTCCGTGCTGTCAAGACCGAGCTGTTTGGCGGTGCTTTCCGTCAGCTCCTGCAGGCTCGCGCCGATGAACGGCTCCGGTTCCTTCGGAATTTCCGTATTGGTCTTCAGGTTTTCCAGCACTTCGCTGATCGTGCTCGTCGGAATCGCGAAGCCGATGCCCTGCGCTTCCGAGCTGACCGCCGTGTTGATGCCGATGACTTCGCCGTTCAGATTCAGCAGCGGACCGCCCGAGTTGCCGGGGTTGATCGAAGCGTCGGTTTGCAGCAGATGCTTGTATTCGCGCGTGCCGTTGCTGTCCGGGATGCTGATCTCGCGCTCGTTGGAGCTGAGCACGCCGACCGTTACCGTATGGTCGAAGCCGTACGGGTTGCCGATGGCCACGACCCAATCGCCCATGTTGACCGCGTTGGAGTCGCCCAGCTTCAGCGTCGGGAAATTGCTGCCTTCGATCTTCAGAACCGCAAGGTCCAGATCGTAGCTGGAGCCGAGCAGCTTCGCCTTGAACGGCTCTTCGTATCCGTTGACGGTCACCCTGATTTCGGAAGCGCCGTCGATCACGTGTTCATTGGTCAAAATATAGCCGGTCGAGTCAAAGATGAATCCGGAGCCCATTCCCGTTTCCTGGAGCGAATTGCCATCGTCGCCTTGGTAATTCGGCTCTTCGCCGAAAAATTGGCGGAAGAACGGATCGTCAAACAAGCTGTTGCCCGGCCGGGATTGCACGTTGGCATACGTTTCGATCTTGACGACGGCCGGACTTGCCTGCTCGAAAATTTGCGCGATATTGTTCGGCCGGACGACGTCCGCCACATTGCTGGCTTTGCCGCTTGTCGTCTTCGCCGATTCAGAGGAGCTGGAAGTCTCGCTCGTCGAGGCGGTCAGCGCCTTGCCGTCGAACCAGTTGTAGCGGTCCGCCGAGAACATCAAGCCGCCCACCACCAGCACGCCGACCATAAACGAAGCGAACATCGCCAGAAACGGCGAACGGCGGCGCTTCGTTGTCACGTCCCAGTTGCGTCCTCCCGAGACGGTAAACGGCCGGTAATCGCGGCTTACCGGAACCGGGTGCCGCTGCTCGCCGTCGCCGTTACCGCCGCTGCCGCTGCCGAAACCGGCCGATGCGCCTTGAGAAAACGGCCCGTACGTAAAGGCGCTCGAGCCGGAAGGATTCGACGAATCTTCCGAACCGGAGCCGCTCAGGCTGCCGTAATCGCCGCCGGAAGCCGAAGCGCCGTATCCGTTGGAACTGTACGGACGAAATACCGTTTCCCCGTTCGCTTCCGCATTTTCTGCCGAAATCTCTTTGGCCTCGTTGTGCGCACCGGACGCCTCTTCGCGTCCATATCGAAATCCGAACAAATCGTCGGTTTTTCTGTTTTGATCGTCCATAGCCCATTCCTCCTTGTTGAAATTCGCGGTGCTTATCTTAACCGCTGCGCCGCATCTCTCGTATGCTTCTATCTTCGTCTGATTTCCTTAAAACTATATTAAAACGAAATGAATTCGAATTAAATCTTCAATAGGCAAAATGGGCAAAATCATCGTCAGCCTCTATCTCTGTTTGGCAGCATACCGCACAGTTAAGCGCAAGCGAATCCAATTGCCTTCTCAGCACTTAAATCCAAGAAACCAGTCCAAGCCCGTTTTGTAGTTGCCTTCTACGCAATTGCAGGCTATCTCATCCGTTCCCCCGAGCCCAAAACAGGATGCAATTGCCTTTTCGGCACTTAATCGGGGCCATCTGCACAAAACGGCCCTGCAATTGCAGAAAAAGCAACTGCAGGGCTCCATCGTCCGTGTAAAACGACTGCGCCGCCTTGTCCGGACACACCCGTTTTCGCGAATTCCATACGGAAGCCGATAAGCAGGCATCTTAAACGCGGACCCGCGGGCTTCCGGCTGCCGAGGCGATCGCTATAAGACTTACCCCGGATCGCGAGATTCGATTTCCCGCAGCCGTTCGCGCGCTTTTTCGATCCATTCCGGCTCGATGTCCGCGTCGCGGTCGGCAGGATCGGAAAATTGGTCAAACATCGCTCCGAACGTCCGGGGCTGCGCTTCCGGATCCAAGCCTTCATTGTAAACATGCTTGAGCACAAAAGGCTCACCGAATTGAATCTTCGCGTTGATATCTTCCGTCTCGCTGTCCAAATTGCCGCTGGTCACGGAAAAGGGCAAACGAAGCCACACTTTTTCCGCATCGTCCAGCGCGCAGTCGAACGAGCCGTGCCGATAATCCCAATTGCCGCTTAGCGTAAAGCCCTTGCCGGCCAGTTCGCGCTCTGCCGAGGCATATTCTCGAATCTGTCCGGTCAAACGGGAAGAGATGGCGTACATGCGGGGACAACCCCTTTTTTATTATAGCATATCCGCAATCCGCCCGTTTTAACCGAAATGGAAGGTTATGAACGCACCCAACCTTTTCGGTGGGCGTAGATGGCAAGCTGCGTCCGGTCTTCGACTTCGCACTTCATCAGCAGATTGCTGACATGGGTTTTGACCGTTTTGACGCTGATGTGCAGTTCTTCGCCGATCTCCTTGTTGGACTTTCCTTCCGCAATGAGCAGCAGCACCTCGCGCTCGCGATCCGTAAGCCCGTCTCCGCCCTCGTCCACCGTACGCTGCCGCAATCCCCGCGCAAGCGCCTGAGATACTTCGCCGCTCATGACCGGCATGCTCCGGGCGGCTCCCAGCAGCGCATAGATCAACTCGTCCGCTGAAACGCTTTTCAGCACATAGCTGACGGCGCCCGCTTCGATCGCTTCGACGACTTTGTCGTCCTCCAAAAAGCTGGTCAAAATCACGATGCGCAGTGACGGCCCGATTTCCAGAAGCCTGCGCGTCGCTTCGACGCCGTCCATCTCCGGCATCATCAAATCCATCAACACCAGATCCGGCATCCGGCCGCCGTAGCCGCCCCGGGCCAGCGCCTCCACCGCCTCCGCTCCGCTTCCCGCCTCTCCGATCACTTCAAACCGGGAATCGAGCGACAAATACGTTTTCAGCCCCGCCCTGACCATGGCATGATCGTCGACGATCAGCACGGAATAACATTGGTTGTCCGCAGTCATGTGGCGCGAATCCCCTTTTCATTGTCATGTTCGTCCGGCATTTCCGCCGCAAAAATCGGAAACGAGACGCGAACGCAAGTCCCCGCGCCGGCCTTGGTCACGATTTCCGCATCTCCGCCCAGCTTCTGCGCGCGTTCCCGCATTGTCGACAGACCATGCCCTCCGGCCCGCACCTGATCGTGGCGGAAGCCGCAGCCGTCGTCCTCGACCGAAAGCGTAACCTGCCAGTCGGTTGTGCCCAGCAGCAGCCTTACCGCCTTCGCCTCGGCATGTTTGACGACGTTCGCCATCGCTTCCTGAATGATGAGGAACAATTGATGCTCGATTGCCTCCGGAAGCCGCTGCTCAAGCTGCATCTCAAGTGTGCCCTGCAATCCGTTCTGGCGGCAGTAATCCGGAAACCAGCGGTTCAGCGCATCGGACAGCGTCCTTCCCTGCAGCTCCAGCGGACGAAGCTGGGCGATCAAGCCGCGCATCTGACGCTGTGCCATCGCCGACATGTCGATCAACTGCCGCATGACCTGTTCGGCTTGTTCCGGATTTTTTTTAAGCAGCATCGGCAGCGAAGACGCGGACATGTGCAGCGCGAACAATTGCTGGCTGACCGTGTCGTGCAAATCCCGGGCCAGCCTTCTACGCTCTTCCAGCACGGCCGCTTCTTTGGACGTTCCCTCTTCCCGAACCTCCTGCTCCCCAAGCCGCTGCAGCAGCTTCAGCCGGTCTTCCAGCTTGGCCAGCATGCCGTTAAATTCGCTGTACGCCTCGGCAAACGCATCCGCCGATAGCTCCGGCAGACGCACGTTCCAATTGCCCGCCGCCGCCTGCTTCATCGCCAGCTGCAGCTGGTCGATTCTACGCTGCGTTCTCAGCCCGAGCCGGTACGCGAACGCAATGGACGCAACCAGAATCGCCGCCGCCCAGCCGATCCACCACTCCGAATCGGCTGCATCTCCTTTTTCCCAATGCAACACAATGAACACAAACGACAGGATCGCCGATCCGGACGCCGCCGCGAAGATCGTCCATTCCCACTTGCTGCCCCGTACAAGCCGCATCCCGTTCAGCCCACCTTCGATACGCGGACATCGCCGATAAACGTGCTCACGACCAGCACGATTTGCTTGTCGCAATCCCGGTATCCCGGCGTTTCCACCGACACGTGGTTAAACAAGCCATCCCGCTTGTGCTCCAGCACCTTGACGTCGCCGATCAGGCAGTTGGACTCCACCCGCACGCCTACGGTAAAATCGTTCGGCACGAACACCTTGACGTCGCCGATAAACGAAGAAACGTTAATCCTCGTTTCGCCGTAAGGAATCTGGGCCCGCGTCAGGTCGATTCTCGTATCGCCGATAAAATGCGAGATATTCATCGGACGCAGCTCGAAATAGCCGTCCCCGATATAAAAGTCGCCGATAAAGCGGCTGTAATTGTGACGGTCTCCGTGCCAGCAACCGTGATCTCTCCATTCATGCGGTCCAAATCCCTTCCATCCGTGAGGGCCATATTTCTTCCACCCGTGCGGCCCATGTTCCTTCCACCCGTGATGCCCGTGATTCTTCCACCCATGCTGCCATTGGGAAGGCTCCTCCTGCTTGACATCCTGCTGCCAATTCGGAGCCGATTCCCGCTGGTTCTGTTGCCCGCTATCGGAAGGACGCGGAGGACTTTCCGGAGCAGGACCCGTTTCTTTACCGCCAAACGATGGGTCGCCGTTCAAGCTGTCGTAAGTCGGCGGCGCGGGCGGCGGCCCCATCATGGACTCCGGCGGCGTCACCGGGTTCCATCCGGCGCTGCGGTCCCAGTCATGCGGTTTTTTCGGTTTGTTGCCCCGAAAGATCAGCATAAGCCCGAACAGAATCAACGCAAACGGCCCGATCCCCCGCAGGAGGTCCCCAAACTCCCATTCGAACCAATCCAAATTGCGTCCGAGGAAAAACACGCCGATCAAAATAATGAAGAAGTTCCACCAATACCCGCCTCTGGGCTGCATCAATAAGCCGTGAACGCCCACCAAGATCACGAAGACCGGCCAGAAGGTTCGGGCCAAATCCCCGAAATCGACATCCAGCACGCCGATCTGGTCGAACAAAAAAACAACCCCGATACCGATCAGCACGATCCCCCAAAAGATACGCTGAAGCAGCGATTGCACCATGATAGCCAGCCTCCGTCGAACTCGTTATGAACTCGCCTCGTTTACGAAATGATCGTACACAGCTTCATTATAACGAATCGCGCCAAACCGCCATAGCTGCGCGGGGCGGAACGCGGGCTCGGTCCAGGGACGGAGAAGCAGGACCCCGGCGAAATGCGCAATAAATAACCGACAGCTTTCACCTTCCGGAAAAGGTCGAACGCTGTCGGTTTGACCGGATCGAGGCTATGTACTTCTCGGTTGCTCTTGGTTCTGGGCCTTGACTTTCGCTTTGCCGCGATGAATGCGCGCCTTGACCGTGCCGACCGGCACATCCAGGGCAGCCGCAATTTCATCGTCTTTGAAACCGTAATAAAACTTGTAAAGCAGCAGCGTCCGGGTTGCCGGGTCCAGCCGCCCCAGCACGTCGGACAATTCTGCTATCAGCTCCGGGCCGTGATAGGAGTGAGATACGTGCTCGTACTCCTCGCAATTGTCAGCCAGCCATTCGGATCGGCGCGCGCGATTGGCATTGGAGGCCAAATTCGAAGCGATCGTTTTCGCCCATGGAATGAGCTTGCGGCTCTCCCTCAAGGTGTCATATTTCTCCAAAATTCGAACCCACGCCTCCTGAACGACATCCCCCGCATCGTTTTTGTCATACAGTCGGCTTCGGGCAGCCTTCAACATTTGTCGGTACAGTTCCTCAAGCATTTCTTCTTCCATAACGGCATTGCCCGGAAATGCTGAATCTCGCAGGAAGTACGTCATGGCCAACGGTCACTCCTCGGAGAATACGTTTCCACTTTTCTCCATTGTACCATATTCGCGTCTTGAGGAGAATAATTTCCAATTTTACTTCCCGGAATTCGACAATTTTTTATCCGAACCGATAGTGCCCAAAACCGGAACGCCTTCGGGAGAAAAAGCGCGTCCCGCTTTTCCGGCGGCGACGAATTGGCTCCAAGCCTCAAGCATCGATTCGGTCGCTTTGCCTTTTCCCCGATAGATGACCTGCACATCGACCGTTCTTTTCCCCCATTCCCGGAACACCTGACGGGTCGAAGGAAAATACAAATCGATTTTATAGCCTTTGATCCGCGATCCGGTATCGGCAACCAGTCCGTAGCCGTAGCCGGGAATGAACAAGAGCGTGCCAATCGGGAACAGTTTCGGATCGGCCGCGATGGTCGATACGTGGCCTCTTCGAACCTTCACGCCGGAAAAGGTGATGCCGTATTGCGGGTGGCCCGGCCGCTTGCCGGTGGATTCGAATCCCGCCGTATAGCCCGTCGCGACAACCCGCACCGTTTGGGCGGCGGAAGCCGGTCGGACGGTATCCGTCTCCGGATTCCGCACGGCAGACGCCGGACGGGAACGTTCTCCGGGAGACGGTTGCCTGCGTTTGGAAGCCTCCGGAAGTTCAGGCTCTGCGCCAACCGCAGCCGGCTGCGCAATGGCCCGCTCATCGCGCGCATCCGATTCGGCCAGCGCCGGAACCTGGTCCGCCGCGCTTAAGGCGCACGCAGCCGGCGTGCCCAGCAGCGCAAAGCTTATGGCCAGCGCTGTCCCGCGCCGAATCCAGCCTTTCGGGGATACAAAAAAACTTGCTGACATGTGGCTCACACCTCTAAGCGGTAGGTTGCCCCATGCCAGCAAGCGCTATGCGACGGCTCCCGCTATGCCGTACGCGTGGCGCGTATTAGTTTAGTCCACGCGTTTGGATGCGATCTCCGCGGTCGCCCTTGCGATGAACTCCGCGAGCGGCTGCGCTCCCAGATCCCCTTCGCCGCGCCGTCTGACCGAAACGGTGCCCTCGGCAGCCTCGTTCTGGCCGACGATCAGCATATAAGGAACTTTCTCGAGCTGAGCCTCGCGAATTTTGTAGCCCAGCTTCTCGTTGCGCAGGTCGGTTTCGGCGCGGATGCCGGCTTCCTGCAGCTTTTCGGCCGTTTCGCGGGCATAGGCGTCGAACGCCTGGCTGACCGGAAGAATTTTCGCCTGAACCGGAGACAGCCACAGCGGCAGGGCGCCGGCGAAGTTTTCGAGCAGAAACGCCGTCATCCGCTCCATCGTGCTGATAATGCCGCGGTGGATGACGACCGGACGGTGCTTTTTGCCGTCTTCCCCGATATATTCAAGCTGGAACCGCTCCGGCAGCAGCACGTCGATTTGGGCCGTCGACAGCGTCTCCTCCTTGCCCGTAGCGGTTTTGATCTGCACGTCGAGCTTCGGCCCGTAGAACGCGGCTTCGCCTTCCGCTTCGAAAAACGGCAGATTCAGCTCTTCCACGACTTCCCGCAGCATCCGCTGCGTCGTTTCCCACATTTGATCGTCCGGCCAGTATTTTTCGGTGTTCTTCGGATCGCGGTAGGACAGGCGGAAACGGTATTCCTTGATGCCGAAGTCTTCGTATACGCGCTTGATCAGGTTGACGACGCGCTTGAATTCGTCCTTGATCTGATCCATCCGGCAGAAAATGTGGGCGTCGTTAAGCGTCATCGCGCGGACGCGGTGCAGCCCCGTAAGCGCCCCGGACATCTCGTAGCGGTGCATCGTGCCAAGCTCGGCGATACGGATCGGAAGATCGCGATAGCTGCGCAGATCGCTTTTGTACACCATCATATGGTGCGGGCAGTTCATCGGGCGCAGCACCAGTTCCTCGTTGTCGAGCGCCATCGGCGGGAACATGTCCTCTTTGTAGTGCTCCCAGTGGCCGGACGTTTTGTAAAGCTCGACGTTGGCGAGCACCGGCGTGTAGACGTGCTGGTAGCCCAGCTTTTCCTCCAGATCGACGATGTACCTCTCCAGCGTGCGGCGGAGCTTGGCGCCATAAGGCAGCCAGAGCGGCAACCCTTGTCCGACCTGCTGAGAGAACGTGAAAATGCCGAGCTCCTTGCCCAGCTTGCGGTGATCGCGTTTCTTCGCTTCCTCAAGGAAGTGCAGATGCTCTTCGAGCTGGCTTTTCTTCGGGAACGCCGTCCCGTAAATCCGCTGCAGCATCTTGTTTTTGCTGTCGCCCCGCCAATAAGCCCCCGCCACGCTCAACAGCTTGAACGCTTTGATGCGGCCGGTGGAAGGAAGATGGGGTCCGCGGCACAGATCGAAAAATTCGCCCTGGTCGTAAATCGTAATGACCGCGTCCTCCGGCAAGCCGGCAATCAGCTCCAGCTTGAGCGGGTCTTCGAGCTCCTCGTAAATGCGGATGGCTTCTTCCCGGCTAACGACCCGGCGGACGATCGGCAAATCTTCTTTGACGATCTTTTCCATTTCACGCTCGATTTTCTCCAGATCTTCGGGCGTAATGGAATGCTCCAGATCGATGTCGTAATAAAAGCCGTCCTCGATCACCGGTCCGATGCCAAGCTTGACGGCTTTGGCTCCGTACAGGCGTTTAAGGGCCTGGGCCATCAGGTGCGCGGTGCTGTGCCGCATCACTTCGACGCCTTCGGCCGAATCCAGCGTCACGATTTCAACCGTTGCCTCGTTTTCGAGAGGGGTGTTCAAATCGACAACTTTGCCGTTCAATTTGCCGGCGACGGCGTTTTTCCGAAGTCCGGGGCTGATCGAAGCGGCGACATCGTCGATCGTCGAGCCTTCCGGATATTCCCGGACGGCGCCGTCCGGCAGCTTAATCTGTACAGCCATTCCTGCATCCTCCCTTAGCGCATAAAGCCTTGACACGCACAAACAGCATAAGCCCCTTAGAAAAGCCAAAGACAACAAAAAACACCCGCCCCCAAAGGGACGAGTGCCTGAATTGCGTCTCGTGGTTCCACCCTTGTTCAACCGGCCGCCCGTTCTTCGCGTCAAAACATGCGCAGGCTTCCGGTTCTCAAGCATGCTTAACGGTCATGACCCGGCAGCGCATACTGACGGCCGACGCCAAAAAATGGCGTGACGCGTTCCGCGCTGCGGCTCGAAAGGGGTCGATGCCGGCCGGTCCGGAAGGAACTTGCAGCCTAAGGTTCCTCTCTCTGAGCCGTCCGTATTCCGGCATCGTTGTCTTTCTCATCGCCGATATCCGATTTGGCTTGCGATAAGCGCGCAAGGCTGTTGAACGGAATTATACCTTGGCCGCGGTTTCCCGTCAAGTCGGCTGCTCCGGATACAACGCGGCCCGTTCGCCGAAAATGCCCATCAAGGTGCGGATGACCTGCGCTTCCGGCTCCCGCGTATGAATGTACAGCCGCCGCGGAGAGACGGCAAGCAGCCGGCTGACAAGCAGGCTTTCCTCTTCGAGCGAGTCCCGTTCCGCTTGTTCCTCGGAGGTTTCGGCCCAGTTTGGCGCCTCCTTTTCCAGCGGACGCAGCTTCTCATCCAGCAGCCTGAAGGCATGTCCGCCGCCATGAAGCACGTGCACTTCGGGAACGCGAACTTCCTGCCACTCGACCATCGAGTGCAATAGCGACACGAATTCCTCGTACTGCCGATCCATCAGCCTTTCCTCCGCCACCGTTGCCGCCGCTTCTTTTACTTCCGCTTCGTAGTCGCGCAGCCTGAACCGGATGAAGCCTTCCAAATGAAGAAATTCGTTCTCGCGCAAATACGCCGCGAACTGCTGGGCCAGCCTGCGGATCCGCTTGTCGCGGCCCCTTCCGGCAACCGCCTCGTCCGCTTCCGGTTCCCCGTCCAGCAGGCCGATCGCTTCCGAAATCATGACGTCAAGCTCGATCGGGTTGCGGAATCCGTATTGATTGTGCAGCAGTTGACGGAGCTGAACCAGCTCCCTTTCCATTACCGTATATTCAGCCAGCACGTGGCCGGTCCGGTTGCAAAATTCATCCCTGCCCTGCCCGATTTTCAGGCAGCATCGGATAAGCCCGCCGTCGCCCGGAAGCTCCCACGGTCCTTCCCCTCCCTGGCCGGCCAACCCGGCGAACGACTGGTTCAACATCGCGGCCAGTCTTTCGGACAGCCCGCTCTCTGCGTCCGCAACGATCGTCCATACGTCCATTTTCATCGATTCCGCCTCCCGCAGCCCCTTTTTCTAACTATATGGTGGCCGATTTGGGGATATACGATCTGCAAACGGGCATGGTACATTTTATAAAATGACGGCTCGGCCGGAAGCTTTGCGGGGGTACGATGCGAAGGGTACGGCAAATAAACGCGCCGCGACAGCGAAGAGGCCGACTTTATCCGGCTTGAATCCGTCTTTTGGACGGAACGTATGCCTTTCTTTTCCGAAAGCGCGGGTAAGCACCATGGCTGGCGGCAAAGTAGGGTACCGGGCGGACTACATGGCGGGGTTACCGCGCAAACGTTGTGTCTGACATCCTACTGCGTGCTTAAACCCTACTGCAAAAATAAAAAAACGGTCCGCCGCAACAGATGCGGTGAACCGGCTATCATGGCTGCCCGCGACCGGGTCAGCCTTTTAATTTTGCATCACGAAATCCTTCGCTGCCTGTTCGTTTCCATGATAGACTTTCAAAATCTGATACTGCGTGTTGCGCTGCGCGGGAATTTTGCCCGCTTCGCGGATCAGCCTCAGAATCAGCTCGATGTTCACTTTGTGCGTCGTGCCGGCGGCGGAGACGACGTTTTCCTCCATCATCGTGCTGCCGAAATCGTTCGCGCCGTACGAAAGCGACAGCTTGCCGATTTCCGGCCCCATCGTCACCCAGGACGATTGGAAGTTGTCGATATTGTCGATCGCAATCCGGCTGATCGCCAGCGTCTTCAGATACTCTTCCGGGGTGGCCTTCTCCCGCTTCAAGTTCGTGTTGTCCGGCTGGAACGTCCACGGAATGAACGCGAGAAAGCCGCGGGACGGATAACCGTTCCTCAGGCACTCGTCCTGCGCGTCGCGGATGCGGAGCAGATGAAGCGCCCGCTCCTCCATCGATTCGCCGAAGCCGATGACCATCGTGCCCGTCGTCGTCATGCCCGCCTTGTGCGCGGCCGTCATGACGTCCATCCAGTCGCGCCAGCTTCCTTTGAGGCGGCTGATTTTTTTGCGGGTGCGGTCGTCGAGAATTTCCGCGCCTCCGCCCGGCAGCGAATCGAGACCGGCCTCGTGAAGCTGGCGGACCACTTCGTCAAGCGACAGCCCGTTCGATACTTCTTTCATCTTGTGGATTTCCGCGGGCGAAAACGAATGCATCGTAATTTGCGGGAACCTGGCCTTGATTTTTCGCAGCAAATTCAAATAGTACGAAAAAGGCAGGTCCGGATTCGTTCCGCCCTGCATCAAGATTTCAGTGCCGCCGACGTCGACGGTTTCCTGAATCTTTTGCAGGATGACTTCGTCCGGCAGCACATAGCCTTCTTTCGATCCCGGCGCCCGGTAAAAGGCGCAGAAACGGCAGTAAGTGTCGCAAATGTTCGTATAGTTGACATTCCGGCCGACGACAAACGTCGTAATCGGCTCGGGATGGCGGCGCAGCATCAGCTGATTGGCGACGTGACCCATTTTTTCGATCTCGTCCGATTCGAACAGGGCGATCACGTCCTCAAGCTGCAGACGTTCTCCTTTCAGGGCTCGGTCCAAAATGGGGTCCACCGTGCTCATTGCGATTTCCTCCCTCTCCATGGTCTGCATCTGGCACACTCGTCTTGATCATCGTAGCACAAAAAAACCGCAACGACCACCGCTTTCTAAAAGTAAGCAGCGGCAGTTGCGGTCTCAACGTTATTTTCCGGTTGCTTAGCTCCCGAAATCCATAGCCTGATCCAAATCGTCGATCAGATCCTGAACGTCCTCCAGCCCGACCGAGTAGCGGACAAGACCGTCCGTGATTCCTCTTGCGTGCCTTACCTCCCGGGGCATGGCGGCATGCGACATCATCGCCGGATAGGACAAAATGCTTTCCACCGCGCCGAGGCTGACCGCCACCAGCGGCAGACGGACGCGGCTCAGCAGCCGTTTGGCCCGCTCCCCGTCCCCGACGTCGAACGACACGACCGCGCCGAAGCCAAGCGACTGCTTCGCATGGATGTCCCGGCGGGGGTGATGTTCGAGCCCCGGGTAGTATACTTTTTTCACGGCCGGATGGGCGTCCAGCCACCGCGCAAGCGTGATGGCGCTGCGCTCGCTCGCTTCCATCCGCACCCGCAGCGTCTTCATCCCGCGCATCAGCAGCCAGCTTTCCTGCGCGCTCAGCACCGCGCCCAGCCCGTTTTGCAGCTGCTTGACGCGGCGGCCGAGCGATTCGTCGGCGGTTACGATCAGACCCGCGAGCACATCGCTGTGCCCGCCCAGAAATTTCGTGGCGCTGTGGATGACCAGATCGACGCCGTGCTCGATCGGGCGCTGGTGATAGGGCGTCATGAACGTGTTGTCCAGCATCGTCAACAGCCCGTTCGCCTTCGCCCAGCCGGCCACCTCGGCGATGTCGGTAATTTTCAGCGTCGGGTTCGACGGCGTTTCGATGTACACAGCCTTCGTATTGGGCTTAAGCGCCGCTTTCACCTGTTCGAAGTCGGTCATGTCCACGAACGTGGATTCAATGTTGAGCCGGGTCAGCACCGTCGTCAGCAGCCGGTAGGTGCCGCCGTACACGTCCTCCGTCACGATCACATGGTCGCCCGCGGACAGAAGCAGGAACGCCGTCGAGATCGCGGCCATGCCGGAAGCGAACGCGAAGCCGCGCGCTCCGCCTTCCAGCACGGCGATGTATTGCTCCAGCGCTTCCCGGGTCGGATTGCCCGAGCGGCTGTAATCGTGCGCCGGAGGGTTGTCCAGGTCAAAATGATGGAACGTCGACGCCTGAAAAATCGGCACGCTCGATGCGCCCGTCGTCTCGTCGATTTCCTTGCCGAAGTGAATCAGCTTGGTCGCAAACTGCGTCTCTTTCTGTCCGTTGCGGGATTCGTGCTGTTTGCTCATGGTCCGTTACTCCCCTTCGATTTCGCGCAATGCCGCATCGATTGCGTTGCCCAGGTCGGCGATGAGATCGTCGATATGCTCGATGCCGACCGAGAAGCGCAGCAGACGGTCGTCCACGCCCACCTTGCGGCGGATTTCCTCCGGAATATCCGCATGCGTCTGGACGGCCGGATAGGTCAGCAGCGATTCGACCCCGCCGAGGCTTTCGGCGAAAGCGATCAGCTTCAAATGACGCAGAATCGGCTCGACGGTTCTGGCGTCCTTCATCCGGAACGAGAAAATGCCGGTATGGCCGGAAGCTTGCCGCTTCTGAACGTCATGGCCGGGGTGATGCGGCAGCGCCGGATGGTAGACGTCCTCGACCGCCGGATGGTTCAGCAGCCACTCGGCAAGCCGGACGGAATTGTATTGATGCCGTTCCATCCGCAGCGCCAGCGTCTTCATCCCTCTCATGAGGAGCCAGGAATCCTGGGGCCCGAGCACGGCACCGATCGAATTGTGCAGGAACGCCATCTGCTCCGACAGCTCCTTGCCCTTCGTAACGATCAGTCCCGCGAGAACATCGTTGTGCCCGCCCAAATATTTGGTTGCGCTGTGAATGACGATATCCGCGCCCAGCTCGATCGGCCGCTGCAAAAACGGGGTCATCAGCGTATTGTCGACGATCGTCAGCAGCCCTTTGCGCTTCGCCCAGGCGGATACCTTTTCCAGATCCGTGATCATCATCAGCGGATTGGTCGGCGTTTCGATCAGCACCGCTTTGGTCGCCGGCGTATAATGCGCCTCCAGCGCGTCCAGATCGCCCGTATCGACGTAGGAGGCGGTCACGCCGAAGCGCGACATGATTTTCTCCAGCAAGCGGTACGTACCGCCGTAAAGGTCCAAAGAGACGATCAGGTGATCGCCTTGCCCGAACAGCGCGAAAATCGTCTGCAGCGCCGCCATGCCGGAACTGCAGGCGAAACCGGCGTCGCCGCCTTCCAGATCGGCCGCTGCGGCTTCGAGAACGGAACGCGTCGGGCTTTTCGTACGGGCATAGTCGAACCCGGTGCTTTGACCGAGCTTCGGGTGACGGAATGCGGTAGCTTGGTAAATCGGGTAGCTTACGGCCCCAGTTACAGGATCATTCTGAGAACCGATCTGGGCCAGGCGACTTTCGATGTTCATGAATCAGCGGCTCCTTCGCGAATGATGGGTTATAAAGAAAGGGCAGGCAAACGCGTTTAAATGCCCGCCCCGAGATCGTAAGGCGTTTCTTGGTACACGTAATAGTTCAACCAGTTGGAGAACAACAGGTTTCCGTGTGCCCGCCAAGTCGACAGCGGGAACTTGGTCGGATCGTCGTTCGGAAAATAGTTCTTGGGCACGTCGATGCGCAGCCCCTTCGCCTTGTCGCGGTCGTATTCCCATTTGAGCGTAAGCGGATCGTATTCCGAGTGCCCGGTGACGAAGATTTGCCTTCCGTCGACCGTCGCGACGATGTAGACGCCGGCTTCTTCCGATTCCGACAAGATTTCAAGCTGCGGTACCTTTTCGATATCCTCGCGCCGCACTTCGGTATGGCGGGATTGCGGGACGTAAAACAGTTCGTCGAACCCCCGCAGCAGGTTTACGTTGCGTTTTTCGATCGTATGCGGGAAGACGCCGAACAGCTTTTTCGGCAGATCGTACTTCGGGATGCCGAAATGATGGTACAGCCCCGCTTGCGCCGCCCAGCAAATATGGAAGGTGGACGTGACGTTGCGGGCGCTCCAGCTCATAATGTCCTTCAACTCTTCCCAGTAGGTCACTTCCTCGAAAGGAAGCTGCTCGACGGGCGCTCCGGTGATGATCATGCCGTCGTAACGCTGATGGCTGATGTCGTCGAACGTTTTATAAAACGTCGCCAAATGCTCGGGCGACGTATTTTTGGACGTGTGCGTCTTCGGATGCAGCAGAACGACTTCCACCTGCAGAGGCGTGTTCGCAATGAGCCGCAGCAGTTGCGTCTCGGTCGTCTCTTTCGTCGGCATCAAATTGAGGATCGCAATCCGCAGCGGGCGAATATCCTGCTTGTAGGCGACACTTTCATCCATTACGAAAATGTTTTCGCCGGCAAGCACTTCTTTCGCCGGCAGGTTGTCGGGCACTTTAATGGGCATGTCGCTTGCCTCCTTCGGTCGTATCCTGCGGCGGAATCGAACATGAAAAAAACCCTTTCCTGAGAAAGGGCCGTTGTCGGTGTTCGCACGTGCGCCTCTCTCATCTCTCAGAGACGCGCGAAATACGCTCGTCTCCGCAAGAATTAGCACCGTGCGTCGCCGTGGACGCCGGTTGCCGGGCTTCATTGGGCCAGTCCCTCCGCCTGCTCTTGATAAGATGGCTAACCTATTCGGTTGTCGATAAACTATCCCTAATGTACCCGAAAAACACAAGACCGTCAAGCGACTTGACCGCATGAAATGTTTCTTGAAAGGGACATTGCGGAAGATTATACTTAGGACGGATTGAACGCATAATACAACCTTAATCGAAGGGGGGAGTCGGTCATGGAAGGCGATCACCCGGGGCCCAGTCGCATTTGCCATACGCTTGTCCTAGAGCAGGACCGCAATCCGCCGCTGAGGAAGTCCGCGGCCGTCTTCGCCGCCGGCTTCCTCTTTCCGCTTGCGGATCGGCGTCCTGCATGACCATCATGCCAAGGAGCGATCTCCGATGAAAATCCGACTTGTGAACAAGGGCGTCTTTACGCCTGTGGAAGACATCTCCCAAACGCTTGTGCCGCCGGCGGACGGATTTTATTGGATTGACGCGAACATCGAGGATTTGGTCGATTTGCAGCCTCTTTTCGGCATTCACGATCTGGCCGTGGAGGACTGCATGTCGGAGGAAGAGCAGCGCCCCAAGCTGGAAGTTTACGAAAACCATTATTTTATCGTCATCAACAGCATCCGCTTCGACAACGAGGAAATCTTCCTGCGGGCGCTCAACCTGTTTCTCGGCCGGCACTACATCATCACCGTTACGCGCCAAAAAATCAACGAGCTGCGCACGATCAAGCCGATTCTGTGGGAAGAAGAGGTCAACAGGGCCGACCGGATGCTGTACCATCTGGTGGACATTGTCGTGGACAATTATTTTCTGGTCGGAGACCGGATCGAAGCGCGCATCGAAGGCCTTGAGGAAGACATCCTGATGCATACGAAAAAATCGCACCTGAACGAAATCATCAGCCTGCGAAGTGAAATCTTGTGGCTGAAGAAAGTGCTCGGTCCGCAGCGGGACGTGATCGGGGTATTGAACAAGCGCGATCTTCGGCTTATCGACGACGAGCTGCAAAAATACTTCGGCGACATTTACGAAAACGCAGTGAAAATTTATGAAACGTTCGAAACGTACCGCGACTTGATGGGCAACTTGCGCGAAGCCTATCAGTCCAGCGTCGCCAACCGGGCCAACGAAATCATGCGGGTGTTTACCGCCCTTACAACCATATTCATGCCGCTTACCTTCATTACCGGCGTGTACGGGATGAACTTCGATTACATTCCGGGCATGCACGAGCGCTACGGCTCCGTTGTGTTGTTGATCGTCATGGTTCTGATCGGTTTCGCCATGTTTTATTATTTTCGGAAAAAAGACTGGCTTTGAACGCACTTTCGTGACCATAACCCATTCGGACCTCTGTGCCGAAACGGGCTTCCCGGCCGGCGTACTTCCCGCATATGTGCGGGAAATACGCCTTTTTATTTCAACCGTTGATTCGCAGCCGCCACGCCCTGGTCTTATACCGCTTTCGATTGCGCGTCGCGGCGAAGCCGGATGCGCAGCAGGCGGAGCTTCTCGTACACCCGTTCCGTTTCGCTGCCGGGCTCGGTCTCGCCATATACCCGTTTCACCAGCGGCTTCAAGTACCGGTCGCCCAGTTCCTTTATCGCCTCCGCCGCTTGGGCGACCTCTTCCTGCGAAATTCCGGCCGTTTCCTTCTCGACCAGAGCCGATACGTCGTACCCTTCCTCATCCAGCTTCTCGATCCGCTCCAGCAGCAGGCGGCGCGAAAGCTTCAGCTCCCGCTCCAGATCCGCCAGCGATTGGCCCTGCCGGATGCCCGCCAGCAGCTTGCGCTTCTCCTGGACGAGCGACAAGCTTCTTTCGTATTTCTCCTCCTTTTGGCGGTAAGACCATTCATCCCACGCTTTGGCGTCGATCCGCTGCGCGACCCAATCCAGCGGAAAGCTGTGCTCCCTCGCAAACGGCCGCAGCAGTTCCACCAGTTCGGCGCCGTACCGCTGCGTCTTGAGCGGCCCGAAGCCCGGAATCTGGCCGAGTTCTTCCAATGTCCGGGGAACGTAGACGGCCAGCATCTGAAGCTCGCGGTTGGTCGCCACCAGATAGACGGGCCGATTCTCTTCCGCGGACTTGGCGCGTCTCCACTGGCGCAGCGCCGCAAGTTCCGCTTCCTTGTCGAACATATCGGCGTAACATTGAATAAGCGACGGCAGCGCCGGCTGCCGCTCCCAATGCGGGATGTCCTCCAGCATGCCGTCCATCCGCGGACGGAACCCTTCCCTCATCCGGCGCGCCACTCCGTAGCGGAACGTCGCAAGCAATTCCTCCCAGCTGGCGCCCTCGTACCAAATCTCCTGTTCCGGCTCTCCAAACTCCGGCAGCTGCTGCCATCCTGCCGTCCACATGCCCTCCTCTTCGCCGATAAAAACTTGCCCCCGTTCCGCGTCGGATAATCCCGTCGCCCGTTCAAACCGATTCAGAAACACGATTTCCATTCGGATTCTCCTCCTTGTCCGCTGTAAGCGGCGTAATGGCAAGTTCCGGCCTTGCCATGCGAGCAAGAAAAAAAGCACCTTCCGCCGCATGGGCGAAGAGGTGCTTCCTCATCGAATGCCTGAACCTTTTAATGAAAGTCTAGCAGAATTGGCTCGTTTTGGCAAGAAGCAATTTTCCCCGTTTTCCCCCGAACGAATCGAAAACTGTCACAAGTTTTCCTTTTGCGGCCGTTCCCGCTGCTGTGTTAAGGTTAGGTCAAGCGCGGATATGCCATCATCGGGGAAAAGGACAGGAGGCGAAACAAGGCATGCAGAGCACAAACACCGAGGCGCTGAAGACGGAACGGCTGATTTCGGAAGCGGAAGCCTTCATCCGGCAGGTCTACGCGGAATTAAGCCGGCCTCCGGCCGCGGCCGAAGAGCGCCTACGCGACATCCGCGGGGAAATCCGCGAAACGGGGCATTACACGCACACGTTCGAAGAAATCGCCCACGGCGCAAAAATGGCCTGGCGCAACGCGAACCGCTGCATCGGCAGGCTGTTCTGGAACCGGCTGCATGTGATCGATGCCCGGCATTGCCGAACCGAGGACGACGTTTACGAGGCGCTCCTCCACCATATCGAATACGCTACAAACGGCGGGGAAATCCGTCCGGTCATCACCGTCTTCGCGCCGGCGGCCGGCGAACGCGAGCCGGTGCGGATATGGAACCACCAGTTGATCCGGTATGCCGGCTACAAGACCGGGGACGGCGTTGTAGGCGATCCGGCTTCGGTGAGCTTCACGGAGGCCTGCCGCGAGCTCGGCTGGCGGGGAGCCGGCACTCCGTTCGACATCCTGCCGCTCGTCGTCCAATCGGACGGCCGCAAACCGCGCTGGTATCCGATTCCCGATGAGCTGGTGTTGGAAGTGCCCCTGTCCCATCCCCAGTACGACATCTTTCAAGGCACCGAGGTCAAATGGTACGCCGTTCCCATCATTTCCGACATGGGTCTGGTCATGGGCGGAATCCGGTATCCCGCCGCCCCGTTCAACGGCTGGTATATGGGAACCGAGATCGGAGCCCGCAATCTTGCGGACGAGTTCCGCTACAATCTGCTGCCGCTGGTTGCGCGCAATCTGAAGCTGGACACAAGTTCGAACGCGTCGCTATGGAAGGACCGGGCGCTGGTGGAGCTGAACGCGGCTGTGCTTCATTCGTTTAAAAAGCGCGGCGTAAGCATCGTCGACCACCATACGGCGGCGCAGCAATTCAAAATGTTCGAGAAAAACGAACGCCGGGCCGGCCGCGAAGTGACCGGCCGCTGGTCGTGGCTGATACCGCCGCTTTCGCCCGCGGCGACGGACATTTTTCACAGCAGCTACGAGGACCGCGAAGTTTGGCCCGGATTTGTGTATCAGCGGCGGCCTTACGAACAATAAGATAAGGCGGCAAGACGGCGGAGCACGATCCGCCGGCCATTTATCCGTTAACCCGACAGGAGGCGCCTTCATGGTTCCGAAAGATTTCGACTTTATGTCCGACAGCACCGAGCAAACGACGACGAGGTTTGTCACCTTCATCACGCCGAAGCTGCACCGTTTCGATCTGGCGATCACGACGACGAACCGTTTTTACGGCAAAAAGCTGGTGATCGACATGCAGTCGGGCCGCAGCGCCGTCCTTGGCACGGACGATCTAGAAGAGGAAGGCGTGCTGGAGTCGGTGTTCCGGCTGGGCGAAGAAGAAGCTGACGAACTGGCGCAATTTCTCGCGCTCGTGCTGGGCGAACCTCATTTTACGGACTGATTAACCAAAGCCTTGCCGCTGCGGTCCGCCGGTCGGCGCCGCTGCGAATGGAAACGTTCGTGCAGGTTATCCTAACCGGCAAGACGACTTGCCAGCGAGGAGGCTTTGCGATGGAAGGGTTTAAAAAGGAAAACCGCCAACCGACCGCCGATCTGTCTACGGTCGAATCGCAGCGCAACGATTTGACCGCCGAGGAATTTCCGGAAGGCCCTTACGGCACTCCCGTATCCGTCAAGCCGGGCAAGAGTTCGCCTTGGCGGGAGGATCAGCGCCCGCAGAACACCTTCGTTTACGAAAACCGGGAACTGCACGCCGGGCTTGAACGCGATTATCCGGGGGACCACCCGACGCACGCCGAGAAACCGGAACCCGAATCCAAGTGAAGCGGACCGCGTCACGGGCGGAACGCGAGCTTGGGCCCGAACAGAAGCGCATTGCTCAAGCTCCGCCCCGGGACGGTGCGCAGCTTTCCGTCCGCGTACAGCCCGGATGAAGCGCCGCCGTCCAGGTTCATCCCCTGCTTTGCGCCGAGCTGAACCAGAATGGCGCCCAGTTCCTTGATCGTGGCGCTGCCCACCGTTACCACGACGATGCTGCCGTCCGCACGGATGCCGATGCCGCTGCGGGCGGCAGAGGCGGTGGTGATTTTCGCTTCGGTAAATCCTTCCTTCTCCGCCGAGACCGCCACCTTTCCATCCTTGACGACCCGCGGCCCCGCTCCGATGGCGGTGACAACATCGCTCCAGTCGACGGCACGGCCGTCGGCGCCGGTGAATTCCGCTTCGTAGCGGACGCGTTTGCCTACGGCGAACCGCTCCGCCATCTTCTCTTCCGCGCCCGCAAACAAGAGCACATAACCGTTGGCGGGAATCGCCGCGTTCTCGTTTCTGGCGATCCGCTCCACGACGCCCTTGTTCACCACGACGGCCGTTCCTTTCGCGGCGCCGATCCGGCCGCCCCGCTTCGGGGTATACAGAATCGCCGCCGAACCCGAAGCGGAAGAAGGCGTCCGGTTGACGAAATACGCGTACCAGCTTCTTGTGCGGCCGTTTTCTCCCTCTACCGTGCCGCGGATGATGACCTTGAGCGATTCCATTTTGGCCTGGCCGGACGCCGTAAAGCCGATCGTCGTTCCGGTATTGCCGATATGGGCGATTTCGCCGTCGGCGATGACGGTGCCCCACGGCTCCGGGACGCCGCCGTACGCCTCGAAAAACGTGCCGTTTACGGCGATCTGCGCATTCCGCCGCTTTGCGATGGCGTCAAGCGGCTCCGTGCCGCCGATCCGGTCTTTCCCGAGACCGACATCGACGGGCATTCCTTTCGGAATGACGACCGTCTGGACCGTAAACGTTTTGTTCGCGGCCTTCACTTTGCGCGTTTCCGCCTTGGGCGGGAAGGCGAGCTTGGGCGGAGCGGCGGCGGTGACGCGGATTTTGACGGTGCAGGAAGAAAGCGCCTCGCTCCCCGGCGGTTCCCCGTTCCCGATGGCGGCATAAGGATAAACGGTGACGGTCCCCGTTCCCTGTGCCAACGGAACCGCGATCCCCCCTGTCGTCACGCGGACGGTTTGGGTATCCGGCACGGCATAGGAAGCGTCCATTCCCTTCGGAAGCTGCAGGATTTTTTTCAGATCCAGCCTGGAGCCGAGCGGCAAGGTTGCCGGCTGCGCGGGACAGACCGGGACCGTTCGGGCGGCTTCCTTCTGCGGCTCTGCGGTCGCCGCCGCCTGGGGCAACGCCGACGCCAACATTATGGCCGCCAGGGCGGCACCGATGATGCGAACCGTATATTTCGCCAATAAAAACGACCCTTTCTTTTTCCTTTATTCCCTTTATTTCGGAAAAAGAAGAGCCGTTATGAAGAGCGGATGGTTTAGCCGATCCAGCGCAGGCGGTCCCGGAACTCCAATTCCTCGCAGATGGCGAGCGCCCGGCCCGGATCGAGGTTCCAAGCGCATGCGTTCAGCGGCAGGTCGACCGGCGCATCGCAGCGGATGGTCGCAAGCTGCCTGGACAGATGAAGCATGTCCAGATCGGCCTCGATTTTGCGCCGCAACGATGCAGGAAGCAGATGCAGGTTGTCGAGAATCCCGTCGATGGACGCATACTCGCGAATCAGCTTCATCGCCGTTTTCTCCCCGACGCCGCGGACGCCGGGATAGTTGTCGCTCGGATCTCCCATCAGTCCTTTCAGGTCGACAATTTGCGCGGGGGTCATTTGCCGCTCCTCCATCAGCGCCTCCGGCGTATAAACCGTATAATTGCCGTGCCCCTTCTTCATGATCGCAACCCGGATCCGGTCATCCGTCAGCTGCAGCAGATCGTGGTCGCCGGTCATGATCGTGACCAGAGCTTCGCCGCAAAAACGCTTGGCCAGCGTTCCGATGCAATCGTCGGCTTCATAGCCCTCCACGCCGACGTTCGGCACGCCGAAGTGTTCCATGACCTCCTTGATCAGTTCGAACTGCGGAATCAGGTCCTCGGGCGCCTCCGGCCGGTTGCCCTTGTAGTCGGGAAATTGCCCGGTGCGGAACGTCGCGCTCCCCATATCCCAGCAGCAGACGATATGGGTGGGCGAAAACCGTTGAACGGCATCGCCGAAATACCGCAAAAACCCGTGGATCGCGTTGACCGGCGTTCCGCTCCGCGTCCGTTTGACCGCGCCTCCGTAGGCCGTCGCGTAATAAGCGCGGAACAGAACGGCCATGCCGTCGACGAGCAGCACATGCCGCTCCCGTCCCGCATCTCTTTCGTTTATCCCAATCATGACGTTCATCCTTCCCGTTCTTTTCGCCGTTGCCCGGCACTTAACGGCCCGCCCCGCGCTTTCGGCTGCCGAGCCGCGGGCCGCCGCGCCCGGCGGAACCGTTCCGTCAGCGGGGCTCATGCTCCCGCAAAAACCGTCCGATCCGCCGGGCGGCCTCTTCCAGCCGCTCTTCCTCTTCCACCAGCGCCAGCCGCACATACCCTTCTCCCCGGGAACCGAACGCGTTGCCGGGAACCGACGCCACGCCGGTTGCGGCGAGCAGCTCCCGGGAAAACGCTCTGGACGTCCACCCGGCGGGCAGCGGCGCCCACACGAACATCGTCGCTTTCGGGAAGGGAATCATCCAGCCTTCCTCGCGAAGCGCCCGCACGAAGCGGTCCCTCCTTCGCTCGTACAGAGCCGACACCGGTTCGGGACGCGCCATATCGCGCTCCATCGCGGCGGCGGCGGCCTCCTGGACGGGGAGAAATACGCCGAAATCGATATTGCTTTTCAGCGCCCGCAGCGCATCCAGGGCGTCGCGATTGCCGACGGCGAATCCGATGCGGCCGCCCGCCAGATGAAACGACTTCGAGAGCGAATGAAATTCGACCGCCACGTCGAACGCTCCCGGCACTTCCAGAACGCTCGGCGGCCGGAAGCCGTCGAAAGCCATTTCGCTGTAAGCATTGTCGTGCACGAGCAGCACGTTTCTGCGGCGCGCTATGTCCACCGCCTTCTCGAAAAACGCCAGATCGGCGGTTGCCGACAGCGGATTGCTCGGATAGTTGAGCAGCATGAACCTGGCTTTATTCCATACTTCGTCCGGGATGGCGTCAAAGTCGGGCAAATAGCCGTGCGGCTCGGTGAGCGGCATCAAGACGGGCTCGACGCCCGCCACCGCAAGTCCCGCCTGATAGACGGGATACCCCGGGTCCGGCAGCAGCGCGCAGTCGCCCGGATTCGTCACCGCCAGCGCAAGATGCGCCAAACCGTCCTGCGTGCCCATCAGCGACAGCAGCTCGCGATCCGGGTCAAGCTCTACCCCGAACCTGCGGGCAAACCAGCGGGCTGCCGTTTCCCGGAATTTCGCGGACCCGTCCGTTCCCGGATACCGGTAAAACTCCGGCCGGAGGCAGGCAGCCGACAAGGTCTCCATGACTTCCGCAGCCGGAGGGCGGTCCGGGCTGCCGATATCGAGCCCGATGACATCGGCCCCTTGCCGCCGCGCTTCCGCCTTCCATTCCGCCACCTCGGAAAAAATCGCCGAACCGAGCCTGTCCAGCCGTCCCGAGCGCCATTTGTTCGCCATAACCCACTTCCTCTCGCTTTCTTAACCGGGATGAGCCAGTCCCGTCTCCTGAATCAACCACATCATGTACAGCAAGGCAAGCGCAAGTCCGCCGTACATCATGCCGAAACGCCAGCGAACGCGGGCCGGCACATCGTAATAATTGGCCGGCTCATGCCTCTGCCCCTCCATCCGAACCGTCAGCTTCACGTTGCCGTTCTCGTCCGGACCCTCGATCTGCCGGATATAAACGCGGTTAACCGTGCACGGCAGATCGATTTCCAGTTGGCCGCGGAACGACAGCGGCTCCCACCAGAACTCCACCGTATGCTGCCCGTCCAGACGGCAATAAGCCGTAAACGGCAGCTCGCGCCGGTGCGCCTCGCCGGATAAGTACCACGAAGGCAGCGCCGGATCGGCAACCGCTTCGTACACGCCCTCCGCATCGTGCGGTTTGCCCCCGCTGCGGTTCTGTTTGAAACGCCGGTACATTTCCCATAGAAACCATAGCCAGATGAGCGCAAACAGGAGGCTGCGCGTATACCAGACGACAAACGGACCGACCGCGGCGCCGACGGCCCACAGCCAGCGGCTGACGGCAGCCGCGATTCTCCCGCCGTCCAGCGGATGGATCGGCAGCAGGTTGAGCAGGTTCAGAAAAAATCCGACATACGCGAGAGCAAACCATACTTCCTGTCCCGTCCAATGGCCGATTCCGTAACAGACAAGCGCGCCGGCGGAGCCCAGCGCGGGACCTCCCAGCGCAATCGCGGCTTCCGTCGCCGCGTCCTTCGGCGTTCGTTTCATCATGATGAGCGCGCCGACGAACGGGATGAACACCGGAGCGGTGACGGGCAGGCCGCGCCGCTTCGCCACCCATACGTGGCCCATCTCATGGATGAAGATGAGCGCGACGAAGCCGAGCGCGAACGTCCACGGGTAAATGAGCGCGTAGGCCCCGACCGTGACGGCCATGGACAGAAGCGGCTTGCCGAATTTCAGCAGCGCCAGCAGCACGCTCTTGCCCTTGGACAGCAGCATGACAAGCCCCGCCGCCCACGCCCAAATTCCGTTTCTCCGGTTGCGCTTCTTCTCTTGCCGCTCTTCCCTAAGTGCCAACGGCTTCGCTCCTTTCCTCGCCGGTTCTCCGCCTTATCCCCAGACGGGCAGGACGTCCTGCTCGCGGAAGCCTACGGTCGCCTTTTCCCCGTCGGTGATGACCGGCCGTTTGATCAGCTTTCCGTTGCCGGCCAGCAGCGCGATTTTCTCGTCGTCCGACATTTGCGGCAGCCGGTTTTTCAGTCCCAGCGATTTGTAAACTTCGCCGGACGTGTTGAACCACTTGTTGACCGGCAATCCGCTTTGGCCGATCAGTTGCTTCAGCTCGTCTGCGGACGGCGGATGGTCCACGATATGCCGCAGTTCCAGCGTATAGCCTTTTTCCTTAAGCCAGCTTACGGCTTTGCGGCAGGTGCCGCAGCCCGGATAATGATAAACTTGCAGCGTTTTGCTCATATGCCGTTCGTTGCTCCTTCTTGCGCGGATTTCGTTGCGTTGGACAGTTCCGCCAGCCTGGCCGCAAGCGCCTTAAGATCGTCCGGCAGCTCCGCTTCCAGCGTCATGGCTTCGCCCGTCACCGGATGGCGGAAGGCGAGCAGCCTTGCATGCAAAGCCTGCCGCTTGGCCACGTCCGCAAGCATCCGGGACAGAGGCGACCCTTCCCATGCCGGGTCGGTATAATAATCGTCCCCGATCAGCGGACAGCCGATCGAGGTCATGTGCACGCGGATTTGGTGCGTCCGTCCGGTGCCGAGCCGGATTTCGAGCTCGGACGCGCCGCAATCGTAAGCGCGGGCCACCGAATAGTAGGTAAGCGACGGCGCCCCGTCCTCGCGTATCGCGCGGCGGTGCGGATCTTCCGGCACCCGCCCGATCGCCCCGCGCACCTCGCCCTCTTCATGCGGGGGCTTCCCGTAGACGAAGGCACGGTAAGCTTTCTCCACGGCGCCTTCCGCCATTTGGACCGAAAGCTGCTGATGCGCATAGGGATGCTTGGCGACGATGACCAGGCCGGACGTATGCTCGTCCAAGCGGTGCACGGGGCGGAAGCGGCAGCGCTCGCCCCGCTCCCGCCAATAATGCATGACCCCGTTGGCCAGCGTGTTCAAGTAATGGCCGGTCGTCGGATGCACGATGATGCCGGCGGGCTTGTTCAGAACGAGCAGATGCTCGTCTTCGAACACGATGTCCAGCTCCATCGGCTGCGGGAGAATATCGTCCGAAGACTCCTGCTCCATTCGCAGCTCGATGACGTCGCCCCGGGCGATCCTCGTGCCCGGAAGCGCCCGAATGCCGTTCACCTTCAGGCCGTCCTCGGATTTTTTCAGCCGCACGTAAAGCCTCCTGGAGACGCCGAGCCGATGCTTCAGAATTTCCTGCAGCGTCTTGCCGTCGTCGGCTTCGTCCGCGCGGTGCACCAGCGGCGGATAGTACCTTTCCTTCTCTTCATTCATCCGCCTTCAGCCTCCGCCGGAACACGCGGGCGCCGCGCTCGTATTCCGCATCCCGCACGCCAAGGCGGGCGTTCGCCGCTCGCGCCGCGGCAAAAAAATAGTCCGACAGGCGGTTGATGTACCGCAGCGCCTCTTCCGGGCACGATTGCCCCGTCCGCGCCAGCGCCACCATGCGGCGCTCCGCCCGCCGGCACACGGTCCGGCACGCATGCAGCATCGAGGCGGCCAGGCTTCCGCCCGGCAGAATAAACCGTTCGATCGGCGGCGCATTCGCCGCATGCCGATCGATCCACGCCTCCAGCCGCGCCGTCATGTCCGCGGTGACCTTCAGCTGCTCCGGCGCCGGCTGCGCATACGACAAGTCCGAGCCGCAATCGAACAGTTCCTGCTGGATGACATAAAGCTCCTCCAGCAGATCGTCCCAGCTCCCGCCTGCGTCAGCCGCAAGCATAGCGGCCGCCTGGCCGACGAAAGCGTTCAGCTCGTCGATCGTCCCGTAAGCCTCGACGCGCACGTCGTCCTTGGCCACCCGGCCGCCGATAATGGACGTTTCGCCTTTATCTCCCGTTCGGGTATAGAGTTTCATGATGAACGTTCCCCCGCTTCGTACGCGAACCTTTCAATTCCGTTGCCGCTCCGGCCGTCACCCGGTACATGCCGGCGCACGCGCTTGCAAGGCGCAAATTGGCCGTCGACAGCCGAGCCAGATACCACCGTTCCCATGGATCGGCCGCAAGCCCCGCAAGCGGTTCCTCCGTGACGACGATCCTCCGGCCGTCGAAGCCGAGAATGGCGCCGAGCGTCTCGTCGAGCGCCGCGTCCAGCCTGGCGAATGCCGAATCCGGAGGCGCTTCCGGCTTGGCGGCCGCATCCCGCTCGCGGGCGATTTGGCCGCGCAGCCAGCCGGCCAGGCCGTCGAACACGACGACCCGCTGATCGATCCGAAACGGATTCGAACTGAAGTTGATTTCTTCGAATTTGCGAGCCGCATCCGCATCCGCCCGAAGCATTTTCCACCGGAAGGCCGGTTGGGTGCCGGAGGGCCGTTCGGGTGCCGGAAGGCGTCCCGAATCGTCAGGCCAGGCGGGACATGCCAGCAGAATCGCCTCTCGGCCGAGCGCTTCGGCCAGACGCCAAGCGAACGCCGATTTCCCGCTGCCGACGCCCCCGATGACGAGCCACAGCATCTCCCCTACCTCCCTGTCGCCGTACTTCCTTTCCACTATAGCACAAAAAGAAAAAGCCCGGAAACGCGCCTCCGGGCTTATCTGGCGATAAGGGTCTGTTTCATGTATTCGTTTATCTTAACATCCAGCAGTCGGCTGATTTCAATGACGGGCTCCGACGTAAACGACATTTCCCGCAAAAAAGCTTCGGTCATGCTTCGCCTCAAGCTGTCGATCTCGTCAACCAAGCTGCCGGATTCCCCGAAGGAATCGTCTCCCCGGCAAGCCCGAACGGACGAGACGTAATGGATTGCGGTATCGTCATGCCCCATCGATCTATGTTCCGCCGTCTCCACGCTCTCTCCCCTTTCACTTGACGAGTCATCATCCAGCGGCTTGAAAAACAAGGGTAATTATAGCAGAACATGGGGAAAATGCCTATCTAAATTATGCAAAATGTTGAAAAATCACAATTTGTTCAAAAAATCGCCAATCCTCTCCAAAGCTTCGGTCAGCTGCGCGACCGACGTCGCATAGGAGCAGCGGATGAAGCCCTCGCCGCCTTTGCCGAACACGTGTCCGGGAACGGCCGCAACTTTGGCTTCCTTCAGCAGACGCTCGGCGAACTCGTTCGCGCTAAGGCCCGTCGACCGGATGGAGGGGAAAGCGTAGAACGCCCCATGCGGCTCGTGGCAATCGAGCCCGATTTCGCGGAAGCCGCTTACGACCAGCCTTCTGCGCTGATTGTACGATTCGACCATGCGGTACATGTCTTCCATGCCGTTCTTGAGCGCTTCGAGCGCAGCCACCTGGCTCATGATCGGGGCGCACATGACGGTGTATTGATGGATTTTGAGCATGGCGCCGATGAGGTCCGGATGGCCGCACGCGTATCCGAGCCTCCAGCCCGTCATGGCGAACGCCTTGGAAAAGCCGTTGACCACGATCGTCCGATCCCGCATGCCGGGCAAAGAAGCGAAGCTTACATGCTTGCCGCTGTACGTCAATTCCGCGTAAATCTCGTCGGATATGACGATCAGGTCGTGCTCCTCCACGACCTTGGCGATCGGCAGCCAATCCTCGTACGTCATGATGGCGCCGGTCGGATTGCTCGGGTAGCACAAAATAAGCAGCTTCGATCTCGGGGTAATCGCTGCCTTGAGGTTCTCGGCCTTCAGCTTGAAGCCGTCTTCGGCATACGTCTCGACGCCTACCGGCACGCCGCCTCCAAGCGTCGTAATCGGATTGTAGGAGATATAGCACGGCTCGGGAACCAGCATCTCGTCGCCGGGCTCGATCAGGGCGCGAATCGCCAGATCGATCGCTTCGCTGCTGCCGACCGTGACGAGTATTTCGCTTGCGGGATCGTAGTCCAGGCGGAATTGATGATGCAGGTACTCGCCGATCGCTTCGCGCAGCTCGGGCATGCCGGCGTTCGACGTATACTGCGTTTTTCCCTTCTCAAGCGAATACACGGCCGCATCCCGATAGCGCCACGGAGTGACAAAGTCCGGCTCGCCGACGCCAAGCGATATGATGCTGCCGTCCTTGCTTGCGCTGACCAGATCGAAAAAACGGCGGATGCCGGAAGGCGGGATCGCGCGGGCGCCGGCCGACAAATAATCTTTCATACCGTTTCGTTTGGTCCGGGTTTTGGTCAGTTCCTCGTCTTTGATCATGGGAGTTTTTTCCTTCTTTCAGTTATTAGGTTACGGCGAAACCGGCAATCGGTGATCGTCTTCGAAGTCTTCGAAAATGATGCCGTCCTGCTTGTATTTTTTCAGAATGAAAAACGTTTTGGTCGAAATGACCGATTCGATCGTCGCCAGCTTGTTGGAAACGAACGATGCGACTTCCTTCAGGTTTTTGCCTTCGATTTCGACGAGCAGGTCGTACGCCCCCGACATGAGATAGACCGACTTCACTTCCGGGTACAGGTAAATCCGCTCGGCGATGCTTTCAAACCCCCGTCCGCGCTCCGGCGAGCACTCCACCTCGATGAGCGCGGTCACCTTCTCGTCGTCGACCTTGCTCCAGTTGATCACGGTGGCGTATTTGACAATTACATGATCGCTCTCCATCTCCGCGATGGCCTGGGATACCTCGGATTCGTCCGCACCCAGCATCGTGGCGATGACCGATGGGGACAAACGCGCGTCTTCCTTGAGCAGATCCAAAATTTTCAGCTTCAATTCGTTCATTGGGATCCCTCCTGAATACCTCTCATATTACATCAAATACAGGCCGGATGGAAAGGAGCAAATCGGAGTGCACACTGGACCTATTCTCGTCCGCAACACGCAAAATTCCCCTTCGGCCGTCGGTCGAAGGGGAATCGCGGAAGATCGATCTTTTTACATGTAGTATTGTGGCTGCTGGTTAGGCTGCTGATAAGGAGGAACGGGATGCTGGACCGCGTTCGCCTGGTTGCGGCGCTGCTGCACGAACTGGTTCGTCTGCTGCTGGGTCTGCTGATACTCCTTCAGCTGCTTGTCGATTTCCTGGCGCAAAGCGGGGGAGGAGGCGGTATACATGTTTTGCTGCTTCATCGAGTTGTACAGCTCGCCCTGCATCGCCAGCGTATTGTTCAGCAGCTGCGTAAACATTTGCCTTACGTTCGGACATACCGATTCGGTAGCGGCGATGGCGTATTCCCGCGTCACCCGCTTGAGATCGGCCAGAACGGTATAAGCCAGATCCTTATCCGGCATGAAAGATTGGGAAGCCGTGTTCATCCTTGTCGATTCCTCCTTTAGGCTTGCGGCTGCGTCGGCGCGTTCGGCTGCGACTGCTGCAGACAGTTAAGCAGCGATTGGTAATGCTGCATGTGCACCTGCGCCTGATGGTTCAGCACCTGCTGGATCTGCTGGTTGCCGCAAATCGAAGCGGCCGCCGCGCATTGCTTGATCAGCAAATCCTCGTTCGACATGGAGTCCGCGATGTACTCCAGCTCTTTGGCGGTTATCGGTTGGTTCATCCGCTAACTTCCTTCCATTTCCAAGAGTCGTTATCAACAAGGGTAGTATTTGCCGCCAGCAGGAAAATATGCAAATGCATGTCCAAGAACCATACGCAATCCGCGCGCCGTGCCGGAATCTAGCTGTCCGGGTTGAACACGCCCATGCTCAAATACCGCTCGCCGGTGTCGGGGGCGATGCAGAGCACGCGCTTGCCCGCGCCGAGCCGGCGGGCCAGCTTGAGCGCGGCAAACACGGACGCGCCGGAAGAAGGGCCGACGAGCAGCCCTTCCTCCCGCGCGAGCTGCCGCATCGTCGTCAGCGCATCGTCGTCCGTTACCTGAACGATTTCGTCATAGACCGCCGTATTCAGAATCTTTGGGACGAATCCGGGGCTTGTACCGACAAGCTTATGCGGACCGGGCTTGCCTCCCGACAGCACGGGGGAACCCGCGGGCTCGACAACGGCGATATAAAGTCCGGGCAGACGGGACTTCAGCTCCTCTCCGGTTCCGGTAATCGTGCCGCCCGTACCTGCCGTTGCGACAAACGCGTCGAGCCGTCCTTCGGTCTGTTCGATGATTTCAAGCGCGGTCGTGCGGCGGTGAATGTCCGGATTCGCCGGATTTTCAAACTGATTCGGCATATAGCTTCCGGGGATTTCGGCCAGCAGCTCCTTCGCCTTGGCGATCGCCCCCGGCATGCGCTGCTCTGCGGGCGTCAGCACGACTTCCGCGCCATAGCCCCGCAGCAGGGCGATCCGCTCCCGCGACATATTGTCGGGCATGACGAGAATCAGGCGGTAGCCTTTGGCCGCCGCGTTCATCGCCAGACCGATGCCGGTGTTCCCGCTGGTCGGCTCGATAATGACCGAGCCCGGCGCGATCAGCCCCCGCGCTTCCGCGTCGGCGATAAGCGCATAGGCGGCGCGGTCCTTGACGCTTCCGCTCGGGTTCATTTTTTCCAGCTTCACCAGCACTTCCGCATCCCGCTCCCCGGTCAAACGGTTCAGCCGGACGGCAGGCGTATCCCCGATCAGTTCCGTTACGGAACGGACAACCCGGCTCATTGCGGGCGTCCTTTCTTCTTCGCGGCTCCGCTGAGCCGTTGGGACAGCTTTATGCGATCCTCCTCGGACAGCGCGTAATGCACGGCAAAGCAGGACGGGCACACATAAGCCTGCACCGCAAACGGCGCGCCCAGCACCGCTCCGCCGCCGTACAGCAGCTTGGATACGCGCGGCTTAAACGCCTCTTCGCCGACTTGGATTTCGCCCGCTTCCAGCATATATTCATGGCACACCGGGCATTCGGGAACCGTCTCCTGCTCGTCGAGCAGCTTTTCGACCGTCTCCTCGAAATCGAGCAGGCTCTCCGCTTTTTCTTCGATCTCTTCCAGCTCTTTGATGTCTTCGAGCTTGGCGTCCCGTTCCCAATCCGGCTCTTCGCCGGCAGCTGCCGCGCCGCCTCCGGACCGTTTGGCCGCTGCGGCCGGTTCCTCCGGCTCGTCCTCCTCGTTTTTGTCCAGCGTGATCCTCAGCGTCCGGTAACCGTCCAATTCGTTCTCGCAAACGGGACAAACCTTATCCGGCTCCTGGCCTTCTTCGGTAAGAATTTCCGTCTGACACCACGGGCATACGACGACTGCCATTTTATCCCTCCATCACCATGTAAACGACGCCTAACGCAAAAAACACCAACGCAAGCGCAAACAAAGTGCCCCACAAATATTTCATGCGCAAACCTCCAGCCGACCCGGTCACCCGTAGGTGACGACCGCTCCGATAATGTAAGACAGCGAAACCGACAAAAACAGCGAGATCAGCCCGACCGCCCGATTGTCCCGGGCGATTTCGTCATCGATACGGAACACCGGCGTGAAAAATTCGAACAGAAAATACGCGGCCAAGAGCAGCACGAATCCGACGCCGGCCCAAAGCAGGCTTTCGTAAATCGTGTCGTTGCTTTGGATCGAGAAGCGGAACACGTTGCAAATGCCGAATATTTTTCCTCCGGTGGCCATCGCGACCGACACGTTGCCTTTTGCGATTTCGTTCCAGCAGTTGTATTTGGTGACCCATTCAAAGCAGGCAAGGCAAACGATCAGCATCAAGATGCCGACCGAAAAATAGGCCAGCATCGCCAAAAGGGGATGAGCCATCAACGAATCCACGCTGCTCGTACTGTCCATGCGCAATCCTCCCCCCGTTCCGCCGTCATTTCAACTCGGCTACGGTCACGCCCGCTCCGCCTTCGCCGTACGCGCCCAGACGGAACGACTTTACATGCTTGTGCTTGCGCAGAAAGTCCTGAATTCCGGCCCGGAGCGTTCCGGTTCCTTTGCCGTGGATCAAATAAACCTGGCCCAAATTGGACAAAAACGCTTCGTCGAGAAAACGATCCGCCGCAATCAGCGCCTCGTCCAGCGTCATGCCCCGCAAATCCAGCTCGAGCGGGACATGATCGTCCCGGGTGCGCTTGACGATCGCGGCGGCCGTTTTCGCTTGGCGGGCGTCAACCGCGGGCTTCTTGCCGGCCACGAGTTCCAGATCGCTCAAGGAGACTTTCATTTTCAAAATCCCAAGCTGCACGAGCGCTTCGCCCGAACCCGTCAGTTCGACGACGTGGCCTTTCTGGCCGCCGAGGCTGTACACTTTGACCTCGTCCCCCGGCCCGATGTCGGCGGGCTTGCCTTCCGCCGGACGCCGCGGCTTTTCGACCGGCTCCGGGACGGCTTCCTCCAGTCTCCGGCGGGCTTCGATCAGCTTGTGCTCCTTGACGGACGCCGCTTCCTCCATCGCCATCTTCCGCAGGTCCGCAATGATTTGCTCCGCTTCCCGCTTGGCCTTGAGAACCGAAAGCCGTGCCTCCTCCCGCGCTTCTTCGAGCAGTTTGGCCTTCTGCTCCCGGAATTTGAATCTTTCCTCTTCGATCTGCTTGCGGAGCGCCTCCACCTCTTGGCGCAAGCGCTCCGCCGTTTTGCGTTCCGATTCGGCGCGGCGGCGGTCTTGTTCCAGCGAAGCGATCATGGTGTCGACCCTGAGCTCGTCATCGCCCACTTCCCGCCGGGCGAAATCGATGATCGACTGGGGCAATCCAAGCCGGCTGGCGATGGCGAGCGCATTGCTCCGTCCGGGCACGCCGACCAGCAGCCGATAGGTGGGACGAAGGGTGGCCACGTCGAATTCCATGCTGGCGTTGATGATGCCTTCCCGGTTGTACGCATATGCCTTCAGTTCGCTGTAGTGCGTGGTGGCGATGATGCGGCAGCCGATGCGGTGCAGATGCTCCAAAATCGCAACGGCCAGCGCCGATCCTTCCGCCGGGTCCGTTCCGGCTCCCAATTCGTCCAGCAGCACCAGGCTCCGGGAGGTCACCCGTTTCAGTATGCCGATCAGATTGGTCATATGGCTGGAAAACGTACTCAAGCTCTGCTCGATGCTTTGCTCGTCTCCGATATCGGCGTACACGCCGTCGAACACGCACAGCCGGCTGCCTTCGTCCGCCGGCACGAACAGGCCCGACATGGCCATCAGGCTGAGCAGGCCGACCGTCTTGAGCGACACCGTCTTGCCTCCGGTATTGGGACCGGTTACGATGATCGCCGAATAGCTTTCGCCGAGCTCGACGTCGATCGGGACCACCGCCTCTTCCGGAATGAGCGGATGGCGGGCGCGTTTTAAGCGAAGCTTCCCTTCGCCGTTCATCTCGGGCCGGGTCGCAAACTGCGACTTCGCAAACGCCGCTTTGGCGAAAATAAAATCGATGTATCCGAGCGATTCGTTATCGGAAACAAGCAACTCCGCCTTCTCGCCGACAAGGGCGCTCAGCCGGCGCAGAATGCGCTCGATTTCCTTCTGCTCCTGCAGCTTGAGCTCGCGGAGCTTGTTGTTGAGCTGCAGCACCGCTTCCGGCTCGATGAACAGCGTCGCGCCGCTGCCGGACTGGTCGTGCACGATGCCGCCGAAGTGCGAGCGGTACTCCTGCTTGACCGGGATCACGTAGCGGTCGCCGCGTATGGTGATCAGCGTTTCCTGCAGCATTTTCTGCACGGAGGCCGAACGGATCAGGCTTTCCAGCTTGTCGCGGACCCGGCTTTCTCCGAGGCGGATCTCCCGGCGGATGGCGGCAAGCTCCGGACTGGCCGCATCCATGACCTCGCCCTGCTCGTCGATGCATCGGCGGATTTCGTCCTCCAGCGGCTTCGCGTCGATCAGCGGCTCGACCAAATCTTCAAGCAGCGAAATGGAAATCTCTTCCGCCACCGAAGCCGTATACTTGCGGATGCGTCTTATGCCTCTGATGAGCTGGGCAATGTCCATCAGTTCCGAGGGCCCAAGGACGCCGCCAAGCTTCGCGCGCTGTAGCTGCGGCCGCACGTCGGCTACGCCTCCGAACGGCGGCGCCCCTTTGAGCTCAACCGACCGGACCGCTTCGTCCGTAACCGCCAGCCGGCGCCTCACTTCATCCAAATCCGCGGACGGACGCAGCCGCGCGGCTTCCTCCTTGCCAAGCGACGTTGCCGCGAATTCCGCCAGCTTGAGCAGGATTTTATCGTACTCCAATGTATATAACGCCTTATCGTTCACGGCGGGGTTCCAACTCCTCTCAGCCCTTATTATAGCGGATGGCGGCGCGCTTGCGAAACCTTCCAATCATAACCGTCCCAAAAGGGGAAACACTATGCTCAGTACCGGTAAGTCCGGATGTGCAATACCGGGTGATTCCGGCCAAACATTTTGCTTAAGGAGGAGCAAATATGAATTTTCTCGGACATGTCGTCCGCTTCATCGTTTCGGCGATTGTGCTCATGATTGTCGGGTTCCTTGTGCCCCAGTTTTCGGTAGGGAACTTCTGGAGCGCTTTGCTGCTGGCTCTCGTTATCGCGCTGATCGGCTGGATTGTCGAGGCCATCTTCGGCAAAAAAGTCACGCCGTTCGGCAGAGGCATCGTCGGCTTCCTGACCAGCGCGGTCGTCATCTGGCTCGCCCAGTTCGTCGTGGGTCAAGTTTCCGTAACCGTGCTCGGCGCTTTGCTGGCGGCGCTTGTCATCGGCATCGTCGACCTGTTCATTCCGATCGGCAACCCGTTCCGCGCGGCGAACAACAACCGGAGCTGACCGTGTGCCTGCCGCTCTCCGATGTGGTATGATAATCCAAAGACGGGACAAATCCCGCTTGGTTCAGAGACATCGGAGGGGGATGCGGAATGTACAAAAAATGGACTGCGCTGCTGGCAACCGCAGCGCTTGCGCTAACCTTGTCGGCCTGCGGAGGCGGCGGCAGCGAATCGAACGCGGCGGAGGAACCAAGTGCAAGCGCTTCGGAAGTGCTCACGATCAAAGCGTCCAACTGGCAGTTTGATCAGACCGAATACACGATTCCGAAAGATACGCCGGTTCAGATTCAGCTGATCAACGAAGAAGGCGCGCACGGAATCGCCATCGAAGGCACGGACGTCAAGCTGAGCAGCGGCAAAAAGTCCAAAGTGGTCACGCTGAAAGAAGGAACTTATGAAATCAAGTGCAACATCATCTGCGGTGAGGGCCACTTGAACATGACGGCGAAATTGATCGTGCAATGAACGAACAAGCCCCCTTTCGGACGATTGCCGAAGGGGGCTTCGTTTTGCCGCGCGGCGGGTTGCTCCGGTTGACGTGGGATGCGCGGTCTTGGTCTTGCCGTAACCTGCGCTCATCTTTGCTCCGGCCGTCCGCAAGTTGCGTTGTTGGCGCCAAAGCGCCCTTCGCGCCTGCTTTTTTCGTGCGCCCGACCGTTCGAAGTTGGCTTAATAAGCAACGATCTGCGACGGAAAAACGGGACGAGACTTGGCGAGCGCTTGGCGAGAGCCCTTGACGAAGATTTCATAAAGCTTGGCTGCTGAAGACGGACAGGAAATCCGCTGATATGAACGAAACCTGTCAACCATTCTGTGGGCAGCCTTGTTTTTGGCGTACCTAAATAGAGCCTGTCAAGCGGTTTTCTTTACAGGCGACTCCATTTGCCCATACTTTCAAGGTCACCC